>Ga0335072_10000177_pt1 | contig 138805 bp, 139 predicted proteins | sample Lox_Sample_21_FD_206725 | JGI IMG/M metagenome (GOLD analysis project Ga0335072, IMG submission 206725) | Soil microbial communities from Loxahatchee National Wildlife Refuge, Florida, United States - Lox_Sample_2.1 | ecosystem: Environmental > Terrestrial > Soil > Wetlands | place: USA...
GGCGAGCGCGAGCCGCACCGCCGGTGGCACCACGTCGACGATCCTGGTGATCGTCCTGACCAGCGGCGAGGCGCGTTCGGGGCCGTGCGCGCTCGCGGCCGGCGGCCGGCGCTCCTGCGCGCGCGCGTGCGCACCGTCGGCCACCAGCGCGGCCGGCGCCAGCGCGGCTGCGACGCGCGCGCTCGCGGCGCCCCGCCGCGAGCGCCGGCGCGCTGCGGCGTTGCGCGCTGCGCGCCTGGAGCGCACGGCGGCGGCGGAGCTGGCCACCACCGCCGGCGGCGTGACCGCGCCGGACTGTGCGGGCGCGGCCGCGCCGGCAGCGCTGGGCGCGGCCGCCGGGGCCAACGGCGCAGCGACGCTCAAGGCGGGCGCCGGCGCGGGCGCGGCGATCGGCGCTTCGGGACCGCTTTCTTCGCCTTCGCCTTCGACCGGCTGTTCGCCGCCCGAGCTCTTGCGCCGCTCCTTTTCCGCTGCCTTCGCCTCTTTCTTTTCCCGCTCTTTTTCCTTGTGCTTGGTATTGCGTTCGCCGCCGCCGCCCGCATGCGCGTCCGTGCTGGGCGTCTGCGCGTCGGCCTTCGTCTGGGCCTGCGCCGACGCGCCGCCGGACTCCGCGCCGGGCGCTTCCTGCTCGCCGGCGCCGTCGCGGCGTGCGCGGGCGTCGTGGTGGGCGTGGCGCCGTTCGCCGGCTTCGGCGCCCGTCTGCCCGCCGCCCGCCTGCCCGCCGCCCGCCTGCCCGCCGCCCGCCTGGCGGCCGCCCGCCTGCCCATCGCCCGCCTGCCCACCGGCGCCCTGTGCTTCGGCGCCGGGCGTGTGCTTGGCCCGCCCCGTGTCGTGCGCTTCGCCGCCGTGGCGCGGCTGCTGCGCCGGCGTGGCGCCGGCCGCGGCGCCGCCGGAGCTGTGGGCGCCGTCGGCCGCCGGCGCGGGTGTCGCGGCCGGCGCGCTCGCGGACGCCTGCGCTTCGGTTGACGGGACGCCCGAGGCGCCGGCGGCGGCGCTCTTTTCGCGCGCGCCCCGCGCGCCAGCGGAGGTGAGCGTGGGCGAGGCCGCGCAAGCGAGCAGGGCGAGCGCCGCGAGGACGCCCGGCGCGGGCGTGCGGAGCCGGGCCGGCATGCTCAGCCGGCTTCCGCTACCCGAGGAGCGGGAGCCTGGACGGCAAGCGCGGCGTCGAGCGTGGGGTGGATGGCGAACGCGGCGTCCATGCCGGACAGCTCGAAGATCCTCAGCAGCGCGGGGCTGTGGCAAACGATCGCCAGACGCGAGCCGTCCGGCAGCGAGCGGTTGACGCCGACGAGCACGCCGAGCGCAGTGGAGTCCATGAACGAGGTGAGCGACAGGTCAACGACGAGGCTCGAGCGCCCCTGCTCGAGCGCGTCCACCAGCGCCCACTTGAGCTGTGGCGCGGTGGAGAGGTCGAGCTCGCCGGTGACCGACACCACGCTGGTGCGCTCGTCGCGGTCGCGGCGAGCGACCGCGAACGGCGCGGCCTTCGAGGTTGAGCTGTTGTCACTGCGAGAGAACATGCATGTCCCTCCTTCTCGCGCCCGCGAGCGCGCTGGCTCGTGTCCACCCCGGGCGATGCCTGCGTCCGGGCACCTCGCTCAGCCTCGACCGCCGCGCGCGCCTAGATGACCGGCGTGCGCGATGATCGAACAAACGTCCAGTTTCGCCGCCGCCGGTCAGGTGCGCCGCGCGCGCAGCGCCAGGCGCCGGCCAGGATCGCGTGCGGCGGGTCAGCCGAGCCGGGCGCGACACGCTTGCAGCGCCAGGCGCCGGCCAGGATCGCGTGCGGCGGGTCAGCCGAGCCGCTGACGCGCGGATTCCAGCTGCGCCTGCACCACCGGGCGCTGGTTTTCGATCTGCAGGCGGTGTTCGAGCACGGTGACGGCGGCGCCGGGCGATCCGTCGAGCAGCAGCGCGCGGCCGAGGTCGTAGAGCGCATAGGCGAACGTGAGGCAGCGTTCTTCGCTTGGCTGCAGGCAGCTCTGCAGCCGCTCGCCGGTGGCCGCCAGCGCGCTCCTCAGCAGCGGCAGCGCGGCGGCGTAGCGACCTGCCTGCAGCAGTTCGTGCCCCTGCGCCTCGAGCCTGTCCGCAAGCGGGGCCGACACGGGCACCGCCGGCGCCGGCGCGCGCTTGGCCTGGGTCCGCCTGGCCTGCGCGAGCGTGGCGGCGGGCGCCGAAGCGGCGCCCGCACGCTCCGCCCGCGAACCGCCGGCAGCGCCGTGGCCGGCGGCCCCGGCGGCCCCGGTTCGATCGCCGCCCGCGCCGTTACCGCCGGCGGCCACCACGACCACGGCGATCGCCGCCGCCACAGCCGCCAGCGCGCCCGCCGCGGACAGCCGCAGCCGGCGCGCCGCTCTCGCGCCCGTCGGCTCCGCCGCGCCCGCCTGCCCCGCCGCGCCCGCCTGCCCCGCCGCGCTCGCCTGCCCAGCCCGGCTCGCCTGCCCAGCGGCGCCCGCCTGCGCAGCGGCGCCCGCCTGCGCAGCGGCATCTGCGGTCCCGGCCCCGTCCGCCTGCCCAGCCGCGCCGGCGGGCCCGACGGCGCCCGCGGTGGGCGCGTCGGGGGGCGTGGCGCCGGCGGCCAGCCGCACGCCGATCACCGGCCCGCGCCCGCCGGCACGCTCGTGGCAGCGCTCGATCTCGACGCCGGCCAGCTCGAGCTCGCCGAGCACGCTGGCGGGGAACTCCACGCCGGCCTCGCGCAGCTCCTCATAGCTGACGGGTTGCTCTCCGGCGGCGCGCAGCGCGGCGATCACCAGCGCCTGCTGGCGATCGAGCGCGTGCTGCTGCGCGCCCGCTCGGGCCTCGAAGCGTTGGAAGAGACTGCTGCGCAAGACACCTGCCTCGCTGTGATGAGCGCCTGCAACGTGCGGTCCGGACCTCGATTATGAGCCCCGTCGTCTTCGCGCGCGCCTGTTCGGCCCGCCGCCGGCCGGGTGGAACCTGCTCGTCCCCGCGCGCACCCCGCCTACACTGCGTCGATGCGGCCGACCGACACCGCGAGCGAGCCGCGGGGCCTGCGAGCGCTGCGCGCGCGCTCGCGGCAGCTGCGGGCGAGCCTGCCGGGACCGCTGGCGGCGCTGCTGGAGCTGGCGGTGATGGTGGTGGTGGCGCTGGCGCTGGCGGAGGGCGTGCAGGCGGCTGTGGTGAAGCCGTTCAAGATCCCGTCGGGTTCGATGGAACCGACGCTCGAGATCGGCCAGCGCGTGCTGGTGAACCGCCTGATCTTCGACTTCCGCTCGCCGCACCGCGGCGAAGTGGTGGTGTTCCACCCGCCGGCCAGCCTCGCCTGCCCGGCCAAAGCGAGCGCTTACGAGCCGTGCCCGCGCGGCGACTCGCACCCGTCCGGCAGCTACTTCGTGAAGCGCGTGATGGGCCTGCCGGGCGAGCGCATCTCGATCCGCGCGGGCCATCCGGTGATCGACGGGCGCGAGCTGACCCGCGAGCCGTACATCAAAGCGTGCGGCGAAGCGCCCGAGTGCAACATGCCGGACACGATCACGATCCCGCCGGGGCACTACTTCATGATGGGAGACAACCGCGGCGACTCCGACGACAGCCGCTACTGGGGCCCGGTGCCGGCGAGCTGGATCGTGGGCCCGGTGTTCCTCACCTACTGGCCGCCGGACCGCATCGGCGGCCCGTAACGCGCGCACGACCCCCGCGCGCCGCGCCGCGCAACGCCGCGCGGAGCGACCTGCGCCTGCGGCGGGCCGCGCGCGCCGGCTGGCTACAGCCGCTGCAGGATGGTGCCGGTGCCGGTGCCGCCGGCGGTGCACATGGTGACCAGCCCCAGCTCGCCGTCGGAGCGCTCGAGCTCGTGCAGCAGCGTGACGATGAGCCGCGCGCCTGAGGAGCCGAGCGGGTGGCCGAGCGCGAGCGCGCCGCCGTTGACGTTGACCTTGTCCATGTCGGGGCGCAGCTCGTGGCGCCAGGCGCCGACCACCGAGGCGAACGCCTCGTTGATCTCGATCAGGTCGAGGTCGTCGATGACCAGGTGGTTGCGCCGCAGCAGCTGCTGGGTGGCGGGGATCGGCCCGGTGAGCATGATCACGGGGTCCACGCCGACGGTGATGGCGTCGAAGATGCGCGCGCGCGGCGTGAGGCCCAGCTCGTCGGCCTTCTCGCGCGCCATCAGCAGCACCGCGGCGGCGCCGTCGGAGATCTGCGAGGAGTTGCCGGCGGTGACGGTGCCGCCCTCCTTGAAGGCGGGCCGGAGCGCGGCGAGCGCCTCGAGGCTGGTGTCGCGGCGGATGCCCTGGTCGCTGGAGATGGTCTCGCCGCCGGCCTGCACGGGCACGATCTCACGCTCGAAGCGGCCCTCGTCGGTGGCGCGCGCGGCGAGCCGGTGCGAGCGCAGGCCGAGCTCGTCCTGCTCGGCGCGCGAGACCTCGTAGCGCTCGGCGATCAGCTCCGCTGACAGGCCCTGTGGGATCAGCTCGTAGCGCGCCATCAGCTCCGGCGGATACGGCACGCCGAACTCGTCCGGGTGGGCCACGCCCGAGCCCATCGGCACACGCCCCATGTGCTCCACGCCGGCGCCGATCATCACGTCGTGCACGCCGGCGGCGATCAGGCCGGCGGCGTAGGACACGGCCTGCTGGCCGGAGCCGCACTGGCGGTCCACGGTGGCGGCCGGCGTGGTCACCGGCAGCCCCGCCTGCAGCCAGGCGTTGCGGGCGATGTTGTTGGACTGCTCGCCGACCTGGCTGACGGCGCCGGCGACCACGTCCTGCACCAGCTCCGGCTCGATGCCGGCGCGCTCGATCACCGCCCGGTAGGCGGCGCCGAGCAGCTCGTTGGGGTGCACGTCGCGGAACACGCCCTTGGCGGCGTGCCCGCGCCCGATCGGCGTGCGCGCCGCCTCCACGATCACGACCTCGCGCCCCTGCAGGGGACTCCTGTGCTCAGAGAACATCGCCGCGTCTCCCTTCGTCCCGCCCGCCGCCGCGGCGATCCGCAGCCCCGCCACGCTCGCCCCGGCCACGCTGGCTTTACTAAATGGTAGTTAGAGCGTAGCATGGCTGGCTATGGATATGTATATGCAGCTAGGATGGTTGGCGTGACGGGCGGACTGCGGATGGCAGGGGTGCTGGAGCCCCGTGGCGCGTGGAGCGCGGACGAGTGCTCGATCGCTCGCGCGCTGGGCGTGCTGGGCACGCGCTCGAGCTTCCTGCTGCTGCGCGAGGCGTTCTACGGCACCAGCCGCTTCGACGACTTCGCGGCGCGCGTGGGGCTGAGCCCGGCGGTGACGGCGGCGCGCCTGCGCGCGCTGGTGGAGCACGGCCTGCTGGAGCGCGAGCGCTACCGCGAGCCCGGCCAGCGCACGCGCGCGGGCTACCGGCTGACGCCGATGGGCGCGGACCTCTTCCCCGCGCTGGCTGCGCTGATGCAGTGGGGCGACCGCTGGCTGTCGGACCGCGGCGGGCCGGTGCGACTGCGCCACCGCGGCTGCGGGGAGCCGGTGGACGTGCGCCTGCGCTGCGCCGCCGGCCACGAGCCGCGCGTGGACGAGCTGGAGCTGGCGGCGAGCGACGAAGCGCGCGTGGCGGGCGCGATCGCGCGCGCGGCTGGCGAGCGCTGAGCGGCGGCGCCTGCGAGCGTCGCGGCGGCGGCGTGCCGGCGGCGGCGCCTGCGAGCGTCGCGGCGGCGGCGGCGCGGTTCTACCGCTGACCGACCGGCGGCCGCGGGCGCTGCGGCGCTGTATCTTGGTCTGGCAGTGGCTGACGGCGAAGCTCGACATGCCTGCGGCGCGCGCCGCGGCGCGCGGTCCCAGACGAGGAGATAGCGGCCGATGCCGGGCATGAGCACGGGGCTCGAAGCGAGCGACCCCACGGTTGTGAGCGCGTTCCACGAAGCGCTGCTGCGCCAGGGCCTCGTGATCGTGGCGATCGTGCTGCTGATCGGCCTGGCCTGGATGGTGCTGCGCACGCTGCAGCTGGCGCAGGACGGGGGCGCCGGCACTGCCCCGCGCGAGGCTGCACGGGGCGCGCGCGCATCGGCGTTCGCGGAGGCGCCGGCGCGGCGGCTGCTGCGCATCGGCTTCGGGCTGCTGTGGCTGCTGGACGGCTACCTGCAGACGCAGCCGGCGATGCCGCTGGGCATGGGCCCGGACGTGATCCAGCCGGCTGCGGCCTCCTCGCCGGCTTGGGTGCAGCACCTGGACAACTCGCTGGTGACGGTGTGGAGCTATCACCCGATCCCCGCGGCGGCGGCGGCGGTGTGGATCCAGATCGGCATCGGCGCGTGGCTGCTGGCGGCGCCGCGCGGCTACTGGTCGCGGCTGGGCGGCGTGGCGAGCGTGCTGTGGGGGCTGATCGTGTGGGTGTTCGGCGAGGCCTTCGGCGGGATCTTCGCGCCGGAACTGACGTGGCTGTTCGGCGCGCCCGGCGCGGCGCTGCTGTACTGCGTGGCGGGCGCGCTGGTGGCGCTGCCGGAAACGGCGTGGAGCACGCGGCGCACGGGGCGCGCGCTGCTGCGCGGCACGGGCGCGTTCCTGCTCGGCATGGCGCTGCTGCAGGCATGGCCCGGCCGCGGCTTCTGGCACGGCCAGCCGCACGCGGGCAGCAACGCGGGCGCGCTCACCGCGATGGTGCGCGAAATGGCGGAAACCTCGCAGCCGCACTTCCTCTCCTCGCTGCTGGCGAGCTTCGGCGACTTCACCGCAGCGCACGGCCTGGAGGTGAACCTGTTCGCGGTGATCGCGCTGGCGGCGCTGGGCGCGGCCTTCGTGAGCGCACGCCCGCGCGCGGTGCGCGCGGCGGCGATCGGCGGCTCGCTGCTGTGCCTGGTCGACTGGGTGCTGATCGAGGACCTCGGCTTCTTCGGCGGCGTCGGCACCGACCCCAACTCGATGATCCCGATGGCGCTGCTGTTCGTGGCGGGCTACGTGGCGATCGCCCGCCTGCCCGCCCCGGTGCCGGCCCGCGCGCCGCGCGCGGCGCGCGCGCGCGGCGTCCGCGCGGCGGCCCTCCGGCCGGGGACTGCTGCGACGCCGTCGCCGGGGCAGCCCGCCGCCGCGCTGTCGCCGCCGCGGCCAGCCGCGGAGCTGTCGCCGGGCGCGCCCTCGCCCCGGCCCGTGCTTGCGTTCCGCTCGCTGGCCGCCGCGGCGGCGCTGGCGGTGACGCTGGTGGGCGCGGTGCCGATGGCGGTGGCGGCGACCGAACGGCAGGCGGACCCGATCATCGCCGAAGCGGTTGACGGCGGCGCGGACCAGGTGAACCTGGCGGCCAGGCCGTTCACGCTGGTGGACCAGCACGGCCGGGGCGTGACGCTGGCGTCGCTGCGCGGCAAGGCGGTCGCGCTGACGTTCCTGGACGACGTGTGCACGTCGGTGTGCCCGGTGATCGCACAGGAGTTCCGCAACGCGGACGAACTGCTGGGCGCGCAGGCCAAGCGCGTGGAGATGGTGGCGGTGAACGCCAACCCGCGCTACCTCGCGCCCGACTACCTGGTGGCGTTCGACCGCCAGGAGCACCTCGAACGGCTGCCCAACTGGCGCTACCTCACCGGCTCGCTGGCGCAGCTGCGGTACGTGTGGCGCGCGTACGGCGCAACCGTCGAATACTCAGGCGGCGGCGCGATGATCGACCACAGCGAGTACGCCGACGTGATCGACGCGCAGGGGCGCATCCGCTATGTGCTGGACTCGGACCCCGGACCGGCCACCGAGGCCTCCAGGTCCTCGTTCTCGGTGACGCTCGCCAACGCGCTCAAGGGCGCGCTGCGCTCTTCGTGAGGCCGCGGGCGGGCGCGCTCGGGGCCGCGGCCGGCGGGCTGCGCGGCCGGCGCGCCGCGGCGGGCACCCCGCGGGCGCGGCGCGCGCGCGGCGCTGCGTGCATGGCGGCGCTCGCCTGCTGCGCGCCTGCGCTGGCAGGCTGCGGCGAAGCGCAACCGAGCGCAGGCCCGCAGGAAGAGTCGATCTCGGCGGTGATCGCAACGCCGGTGGCGACCTCCGTGCGCACCCGCGGCGGCACCTGGGCTGCGGTGCCGATGGGCCACCTCAACCAGCCGCTGAACACGTTCTGGCAGCTGCTCTACCGGCCCGCCGGCGGCAGCGCCTGGTCGAACCGCGTGAAGGCCACCGCGGTGGCCACCAACGGCGGCCTGGTGCTGGCCTCGCCGCCGCGCGGCGACACGCTGGCGGTGGCGGTGCGCCCCTCCTACCTGCTGCACTACACGCCGCTGCTGGCCACCGCCGACGACGGGCGCTCGTGGTCGGACGGGCTGCTCGACGCGAGCCTCGCGGCGCGCCCCAGCGCGCTTGCGGCCGGCCCCTCGGGGCGGCTGCTGGCGCTGGTCGAAGCGGGCCCCGGCCACGGCAGCGAGGTGCAGCAGAGCGCGCGCGCCAACCTGTCGGGCTGGCGCGCGCTGGTCAGCGCGAGCTCGCTGGCGGCCAGCGGCGCGGGGCGCGCGTGCGGCCTTCAGTCGCTCACCGCCGCCGGCTTCCTGGAGGGGCGCGCGCTGCTCGGCGCGAGCTGCGCTCGCGCCGGCGCGGACGGGCTGTTCGTGCAGGCCGGCGGCGGCTGGCGCGCGCTGGACGGCGCGCTGCCGGGCGCGCTCGCACGGGACCGCGCCGAAGTGCTGGCGCTGCAGCAGCGCGGCGCCGGCGCGGCGGCGCTGCTGCGCGCGAGCGGCGCCGGCCCCGGCGCGGGCGCAGCTGCGGGCGCGGGCAGCCTGGTGGCCTCCTGGTTTGCCGCCGGCGCGTGGCGCAGCTCCCGGCCGCTCGTGCTGCGGCCGTCCGAGTTCGTGCTATCGAGCGGGTCCGCAGCCGGCGCGGGCCTGTTCGCGCTGCTGCGCTCGCCCTCCGGGGCACTGCGCCTCGCGCTCGCCGAACGTCCCGGCGCGCCCTGGCGGGCGCTGCCGGCGCCGCCGCACGGCACCGCCACCGCCGCCTTCCTGCCCGGCGGCGGCGTGCAGGCGCTGGCGGTGGCGGAAGCGCAGCTTACCTTCTGGAGCCTCCACGCCGGCCGTGAGCGCTGGACGCGCGCGCAGAGGATGCACGTGCCGATCGAGTACGGCTCCTCGGAATGAGCCTGCGCGGTCCTCGCTCCGCCCCGCGGCGGTGCAGCGGACGCTCCGCCGGCGGTCAATCTGCGGCGCTCGCCAGCGGGGCGATCAGCGCGCGCGCGGCCAGCTCCCTGGCGCGATCGGCCTCCAGCAGCCCCGCGCCGCGCACCTCCGCGTTGGCCGCCGCCGCGCCCAGCCCCAGCGCAGCCGCCCGCCGCCAGCGCTCGCCGACGGTCTCCCGTGGCTCGCGCTCCGCCGCGACCAGCGCGGTGAGCATGCCCGCCAGCAGCGCGTCGCCGCTGCCCACCGGGTAGCTGCCGCGGGCCTGCACGGCGCCGTGCCAGGCGCCGCCGCCGGGGTCCACCAGCACCATGCCGCGCTCGCCCAGCGTCACCGCCGCCGCGTGCCCCCCGCCGCCGGCGCGTGCGCGCAGCTCGATCGCGGCGGCGCGCGCCTGCTCCACGTCCTCCACCGGCGCGCCCAGCAGCTCCGCCGCCTCCTGCGCGTTGATCTTCACCAGCTCCGGGCCGCCCGCCAGCGCGCGCGCCAGCGCCGGCCCGCGCGAGTCCAGCGCCACCGGCACGCCCGCCGCGCGCGCCGCCGCGATCAGCCGCGGGTAGCCCTCCACGTCCGCCGCCGCCGGCAGCGACCCCGCCAGCGCCAGCCACGCAGCTCCCTCCAGCAGCTCCCGCACCAGCTCCACCAGCGCGCTCCAGTCCTGCGCGCGCGCCGGCGGGCCGTCCTCGTAGAACTCCGTCAGCCGCCCCGTCCGCACGTCCGCCACCGACAGGCTCGAGCGTGTCTCGCCCGCGCCCCACGCGAAGCGCCCCGCCACGCCCTGCGCCGCCAGCTCGCGCTCCACCCACGCGCCCGCGTGGCCCGCCAGGACGCCCGTCGCCACCGCCCGCGCGCCCAGCGCGCTCGCCACCTGCGCCACGTGGATGCCCTTGCCTCCCGGCAGCGCCACGAACGCGTCCGGGCGGTGGATCTCGCCCGGACGCAGGCGCCCCACCTCGAACAGCTTGTCGATCGACGGGTTGCCCGCCACGCACACGATCACCGCTCGCTCCCTCCCCCCTCCCGTGTTCGGTCCCGACGATCCGCCGCCGCGCGCCATCTGTGCACGATCGCGCACTCTGGCAAGCAGCGCCCCCGAACGGCGTCCTCCCGCGCCCGCCGCTTCGATCCGCCGCCCGCCGCGGCACGGGCCGCGCGACCCCTCTACATCTAATAGACGGCTCCGGGCCTTCGACCGGCGTGCCGTCGACGCCCACTCACGGGGTACCCTCTTCGACGCGCGTGCGCCACTCACGCTCGATCTGGCGCATCGCCGCGGGGTAGACGATCAGATAGCGGAAGGGCTTGATCGCGGCCATGTACGCCGACCCGAGGAGCCCGTTCGGCTTGACCAGCACCGCCATCTGCCCGCGGTAGCCGCCCGTCCCGTCCGCAACCCAGCCGAGGTGCATCACCCCGTGCACCGTGCGGTTGGCGATCTCCGCGGCGAACTCGTCCTCCGTCAGATACAGCGACGTGAACGGAAGCGCGTCGAAGTCGGGGCCCGACGCGTCCAGCAGGTCCGCCGGCAGCCGCCGGCGCAGCGTCGGCACCCTCGCCCCCAGTCCGCTCGCCGCCTCATCCCAACCGAGCAGCTCGCCGAGCTTCCAGCGGGTCGCCCACAGCGCGCGGGCGAGCGCGGAGGAGCCCCGCGCCGGGTCGCCGGCGGCGACGCCCTGCACCAGCGCGGCGAAGTCCCCGCGCTCGCCGCACACGGGCAGCGCCCACACGTCCTCGAGCCGAAAGCCGGCGGCGATCTCGTGGATTCGCCAGGGGCGGGAGGTGTGCGCGCTGCCGGGGAGTCTCGCTTGCTCGTCGAACATGGCACACGAACCTTCGTCCGTTCGCCACGTTATCATACATGCATGCATGTATGTGTTGTCGAGCGCCGGGCCGGGCGGGGCCGATGAGCGCCACCGCCACGCCCGCCTCCTCGGCGCGCCGGCGCGGCACTCAGGCCGAGCGCCGCGCGCGCTCGCGTCACGCGCTGCTCGAATCCGCCGCGCGCGGTCTCTCGCGCAACGGCTACGGCAACCTCGTGCTCGAGGACGTGGCGCGCGAGGCCGGCTACACGCGTGGCGCGCTGTATCACCAGTTCGAGGACAAGGAGGACCTGGCCAGGGCGGTGATCGAGTGGGTCCACGAGGGCTGGATGCGCGAGGTCGGCGCGCCGGCCGCGCAGCAAGGCGATCCGGTGGCCGAGCTGCTGGCGCTGGCGCGCGGTCACGCGGTGTTCTGCCGGCGCGACATCGCCCGCGTGGTGATGGCGCTGCGCCTGGAGTTCGCCGGCCGGGAGCACCCGGTGGCACGCGAGCTCGAGCGGATCTCCGACGCGCTCGTGAAGCGCTGCGCTTGGCTCGTCAACGCCGGGCGCAGAGCCGGCTCGATTCCACCCGGACCGCCCGCTAGAGCGGTCGCGCTGGCGCTGCAGGGCGCGCTCGAGGGAGCCGTGATCGCGCTCTCGGCGCAGGCGCCGCACGACGAGCTGCTGGCCGCGCGCGCCGTCGCAGGCGTGCTGGGCGTCCCCGCCGCGTCGGCGCACGCCGGCAGCTGACAGCCAGCTCACCGCACCGCGAAATCGGTCGCAGAGTCCCCGACGGCTGGGGACGATGGATCTCCTGCCACTGCCGCTGGCATTCACCGATCGTTGAGCTTGACCCAAATCTCTCGTCAAGCGTCTACGGCTGCCAGGTGGAGATCTCCAGCTTGGCCGCGGCGACCCAGGCCACCGCCGCTCCGGCGCCGACCGGCTCGGTCGTCGCGATGCCTGCGAGCGATGCCAAGGGCGTCGCCATCGCCGGCGGCAGCGGCGCCGGCGATGGCTGCACTGCGCCGGCGCCGGCGGGCTGCATCGCGACTGGGCTCGGCGGCGCGCCAGCGGGGCCGGCAGGCCCGATCGTCAGCAGCATGTCGCCCACCCCGTCGCGCAGTCTCGGCATCAGGCCGACGGGCGGAACGCTCGGCGGTGAGAACTGGCCCATGGCATCGCCGACGGCCAGCATGGTGCGGGCCGAGCCTGGATACGGCAGTGTCAACGCAGACCAGCTCACGGTGCCGCCACCCTCGTTGGCGGCGACCGCGTTGACCGGGCTCGTGATGGACGCGGAACCGGGCTGCAGCGCCACGGGCGTGCTGAGCGATCCACCGTTCATCACCCGCGCATGGGGTACGGCGAAGTACGGTTCGAGGGCCTCGTAGTCGCCTGCCTCCCACGCGATCAGCGCCCGGCCCGGCGCGCTGAACGACACGACGGGGAGCTCGGCCGGCGCTGGTGCGATCAGCAGCGGCGCGCCGAATCGATGGCTGCCTGCGGCGGCGCTGACCATCGTCGCGCAGGTGGCGATTGCGCGCCCGCAGCTGACCGTGCCGTAGACGTGCGCGCCGCCGCCGCTGTCGAACAACGGCGTGGGATCAACCATCATCGCGCTCGTGGCGCGGCTGACCGCGCTTTCCTGGCCGAAGCCACGCCCTGGATTGCGCCACGCGGCCGCAACGCCAGGAGCGTTGCGGGTGTGCGCCCTCCAGGTCAGCAGCACCTCGCCGTCGGGCGCCAACGTCAGCCGCAGGTCGGCGCTGAGAAAAGGGCCGCTGTAGCCGATGATCTGTGCTGGCGACCACTTGCCCGACGGGCTGCGGTGGGCCGCGCGGATCGCGTGGGGGCTGAGGGTTGCACCGTTGCGCCCGCGCGCCGCGCTGTTCCAGGCGATCGTCAGTTCGCCGTGCGCGTCGAGCGCGACCGTGACGCCGCCAACCAGGGCGTTGCCATCGCTCCACAGCGTTCGTGTGACCACCCCGCCGCCGGGGCTGCTGAACGCCACGTTCACCACCGCCCGGGTTTGCACTCGCCCGACGTTCCGCTCGTTGACCCACGCCACCGCAGTATCTCCGTGCGCGTCGGTGGCCAGCGCGACGTAGCGGAACCCTGCCGTGGAGGAGCTCACCCCCAGTGGCGCAGACCATCCGGCCCGCGCTGGCGCTCCCTCGATCCCGAGCAGAAGCACAAGGGCGAGGAAGACACCAACGACGAACCTCCTGCCAAACTCGTTGTGCATCGAAGCGAGCCTAGGCCGAGGCGGGCGCGTCTTTCATCGGCACAAATCCGCCATCACACACCGGTTTCTACGGACTCGCAGAAACGTGTCGGCGCTGGTGGCCGCGTTGCGTCGCTTCCCCCCGAACACCGATCCGGGCATGAAGAAGCTGATGCACGACGCGATCGCCAGCGAAATTGAGGTACTGCGCGCGCAGGTTGACCATTACGAGAAGCTGCGCGGAGGGCAGATCACCGGCCGCGAGATCACATCACTGCACGAGCTGCCGGTCTGGTTGATCGAAGCGCGCATCGCCGCCAGGCTCACCCAGCGCCATCTCGCCGCACGCATCGGCGTCGCCGAGCAGCAGATCCGGCGCTGGGAGGCAAACGGGGCCAGGCGGCCGAGGCGGATGATCCTGGGCACCTACGTCCACAACCACGGTGTTTGGAACGACCAAGGACAGCCTCCGCAATGCGGACGCCGCCGAGGTCGGCATCGGGGACGACGAGCACACGCTGGTCAGCGGAGCAACGCCGGCCCATCCAGCAGATTCAGTGCGACCGTCTCAAGGTTGTGGCGGTTCATGGCGGGGCGGGATGCAGGCGGATATCCCCTCTCGAGCGGCGTATCGCTTCTCCGAAGTCCGCACGCCGCCGTGAAGAACGGCGGGCGCGAAACCGTTCCGGAGCATGGTGCGAAATGGTTCAGTAAGTAGCTGCGTAGTTGTATAGTAGGCTCATGCCCGAGACACCTGCCTCGAACGGGATAAGCCCACGAGGGCGCTATACGAGACGCATCGTCGACGACGAACTGGATGAGCTGATCGCCGGGCTGCCCGCGATTACGCTCGATGGCCCGAAGGCCGTCGGAAAGACAGCGACGGCGTCGCAGCGCGCCGCGACGGTCTACCGTCTCGACGACGACGCGGAGCGCGCGATCGCACAGGCCGACCCCTCACGGCTGATCCGCGGCGAGCGCCCGGTGCTCATCGATGAGTGCCAGCGCCTGCCTGAGGTCTTCGACCGTGTGCGCCGTGCGGTCGACGAATCTGCGCCTCCCGGAAGCTTCCTGCTGACAGGCTCGGCCTCCCCGACCGATCCACCAACCCATTCGGGGGCAGGCAGAATCGTGCAGGTACGCCTGCGCCCGATGACGCTCGCGGAGCGCGGTCTCGATCCACCGACAGTGAGCCTCCGGGCGTTGCTGGATGGGAAGCGACCACCTGTTGACGGCCAGACGAGCGTCCACCTGGAGGGCTACGTCGAGGAGATACTCGCGTCCGGCTTCCCCGGGCTACGCGGCCTCCCCGAGCGCCTCGCGCGTGCGCAACTCGACGGCTACATCGACCGTATCATCGACCGCGACTTCGACGAACTCGGCCGCAAGGTGCGTCGGCCGGGGACACTGCGCAACTGGATGCAGGCCTACGCGGCCGCGACATCGACCACGACCTCCTACGAGAAGATTCGCGACGCCGCGACGAGCGGTCACGGCGATAAGCCCAGCCGAGCCACGACACAGCCCTATCGGGACATACTCGAACGACTCTGGATTCTCGACCCTGTCCCCGCGTGGCTGCCGACACGCAGCCGACTCGCACGCCTCTCGGCGCCGCCCAAGCACCACCTCGCCGACCCGGCTCTCGCGGCCCGCCTGCTCGGCGCGGACGCAACGACACTGCTGCGCCCGAGCGCCGCTACTACGCCCATCAGGAGTGAGGGCACCTTGCTCGGAGCCCTATTCGAGTCGCTTGTCACGCTCTGCGTGCGCGTCTACGCGCAAGCAGCGGAGGCGCGTACCAGCCATCTACGCACCTGGAGCGGCGACCGAGAGATCGACCTCGTCGTCGAGCGCGGGCACAAGCTGCTCGCCGTCGAGGTGAAGCTCGGCCCAACACCGGACGAGCGAGAGGTACGACACCTCAACTGGCTCCGCGACGAGCTCGGCGACGAACTCGCCGACGCACTCATCATCACGACCGGAACGACCGCATACAGACGAGCAGACGGAATAGCCGTCGTACCCGCAGCGCTCCTGGGGCCATGACAGCAACCGGCGCCAACTGCGAGGCGAAAGAGCGCGCCGAACACCGCGACCGAATCCGAAACGCATACGTGACATCTGTATGCGATACTCATAGTCATCTAACCCGTTGCGCCCTCACGCGAGCATGTCCCCTCGACACAACCCATCCGACAACCCCCTCGAAACGCCCGGCGCGCAGCAGATGGCAGCATGGACGCTGCGCCTGGCGCAGAGCGCCGGCTTCGGCTGGCTGCTCGCCGCGGACCCGCATCTGTTCGCGTTGCTCTACGCGAGCTGTGCCGCGGCCGTCTCCCCGCCTGGCCTGCTTGCCGAGGAGAGCTGCGAGGAGGGCGCGGCCGACGAGAAGCTGTTGCCTACCCTGAAGGATCTCCAGCGGCAGTTCGGCGAGCGCACCAGCGGGCGCTTCGTGCGCCTGTATCTGCGCGGCACGAGCATGTTCGCGGTGATCGGCCGAGACCAGGGCTCATTTCGAGACGCGCTGCGCGAGTGGGCAGGCACGGCGGAGGTCGAGGCGTCGCGGTTCATCACCGCCCTGGACGAGAACATCGACCGCATCGCGGGGCTGCTGGATCTGAACACAGCGGAGCGCGAGGTGCTTGCGTTCCAGATCGGCCGCGCCCGGCCCGGATTCTCTCAGTTGTTCGAGCTGCTGATGGGCGCCGACCAGGCCACCAAGGCGGTGCTCGGAGCGGCGCTTGGCCACTCGGAGTCGGAGGTGGTCTCGGCGCTGTCGGAGCAGGGTGCGCTGGTGCGCTCCGGCCTGTTGCACGTCAAGCAGCGCCCGCTGCGGGTGCAGGGCCCATCGAGCCATCTGAGCGCAACGCTCGCGGAGCACGCCGAGGACGATGCGGCGCTCGTCGAGCGGTTCGTCAAGCCACTGTGCCCCTCGCCCTCGACGGGGTCTCTCGGGCGACTGCACGAGGACGACAGGCAGATCCTCCTTGGCCTGCTCCGCAAGCCGCTGCCCGCCGGCCACGGCGTGCACGCGCTCGTCCACGGCCCCAAGACGGTCGACAAGCGAGACATGATGGCGCGGCTGCTCCAGGACGAGGGCGTCGAGGGACATGCCGTCGTCACCAGGCACGTCGCGGCTGGAGACATGCCGACCTGGACCTACATCGCCCAGCGCCACGTGGAGCGATCCAGCCCTGGCGCGGCGCTGGTCGTCGACCGCGCCCATGAGGCGCTCGCCTCCCGGCCTCGCACCATGTTGCACCTCTTCGACCTCGACGATGCCGAGCTCGCTTACGACGATGACCCGGAGCGCGCCTCCGACGAGGGCTTGACGGCAAGCCGCGTGCGCTGCGTCTGGATAACGGACCGCGCGCGGCAGCTCTCGGAGCGCAACCTGGGCGCCTTCCTGTTCCACTGCGAAGCGCTGCCAGGCTCGCGCGCGGAGCGGCGGGTACGTGTCGCGCAGGTGATCTCGGACTTCGGCCTCTCCTCGCGCCTGGAGCGCGACCTCGCGAAGTACAGCCTGCTCGGCGAGCAGCAGGTCCGTCAGGCAGCCGAGCTTGCTCGTCTGATCGTGCTCGCAGACGATGAGTCGCACGATGAGCCCGACGGGCGCCGGGAGCAGTTGGACGCAGAGCGCGAGCAGGTGATCAAGCGCGCGGTGGCCCACAGTCAGAAGGTCCTCGGGCGTGACCGCACCGAGGGCATACGCGACTCCGTCACCGGCTATGACCTCGAGCTCCTCAACATCGCCGGGCGCTTCACACCGCAGCAGATCATCGCGTCTCTACGCAAGCGCCCGGTGGGCTCACTGTGCTTCTGGGGCATCCCCGGCGCAGGCAAGACGCAGCTCGCGGAGCACATCGCCGTCGAGCTGGACGTGCCGATTCTCATGCGCTCGGCGTCCGAGCTACTGTCGATGTGGCTCGGTGAGACGGAGCAGCAGATCTCGAAGATGTTCGCCGAGGCAGAGCACGAAGGCGCGCTGCTGTTCCTCGACGAGGCGGATTCGTTCCTGCGCGATCGCACGCTCGCACGCGCCCACTGGGAGGTGACACAGGTCAACGAGCTGCTCCAACGAATGGAGCGCTTCGAGGGAATGTTCATCGCGGCTACCAACCTGATGGACTCGATCGACGCGGCCGCGATGCGCCGCTTCACCTGGAAGCTCGAGTTCAAGGCCCTCCGCCAGGAGCAGGCGTGGTCGATGTTCTGCAGGGAGAGCGGGTTCGACCCAAACGCAGATCCCGCGCACGCGGACGAGCTCAGGCAGGCGCTGGGCGCCATCGCCGACCTTGCGCCTGGGGATTTTGCGACGGTGAAGCGCCAGGCGCAGATGCTTGGGGAAGAGCTCTCAGCCGAATCCTGGATGGAGCAGCTTGCCGCCGAGGCCAAGGCGAAGATGCTGGGCTTGAGGCGTCAGCAGCTCGGGTTCGCGAGCTAGCGCTCACATCTCCCGCAGGCAGCGCTCATAACGCACCAGCAGCTCCGAGGGACGCAAGTCGAGAGCATCGGCCACACGCAGCAGGTTGGCAAAGCTGAGGTTGCGCTCGCCGCGCTCGATCCCACCCACGTAGGTGCGGTGCAGGCCGCACCGCTCGGCGAACGCCTCCTGCGAAAGGCCGGTGGAGATGCGCAGCTTCCTGATCGCCTGGCCGAGCGCGACGTGGTCTCCCGATCTCGCCGCCATCGCCGGCCATCATGCCAGACCGCGGCCGATGGGCCACGCGGGGCTTGGCCTTGATTGGATTGGCTTGATGTGCTACTCATAGTCAGCAATGCTGATGATGCTGACGCAAGTGGGCCATACCGACGCTCAGCAGCGGACGGCCACTCCACAGCGATGCGCGACGACGACTGATAGGTGACGAAGCGAGGCAGCGCGATCAATTCCATATTCAGCGCGCAGGACCATCGCAGCCTCAGGTAACTGTCATAGCGGAGGAGCGATTCGGTCTTATGGGCGACCTCTCCACGCCCGGCAGAGCGAGCGCCGGCTCGCGCTTAGCGCGGGCTGCGGCGTTCGCGTGAGAGTACTTCTCATCCCCATCCGTTGGACAGAACAGCAATTGCGAGTCTATGGTCGGCACCATGAACGATTCCGAGCACAACATCCATGCTGGCCACGAGCATCGGCACGGTCCTGCGTGCGGGCATACCGCCGTGCAGCATCAAGGCCACGTCGACTACCTACACGACGGGCATCTGCACCATCCTCACGGCGACCACGTAGACGAGCACGCATTTGAGGTCGGGGCGGAGAACCCGGCCGACTGCACACCCGGGCATGACTGCGGCGAGCACGACTCCTCGCACGTGCACGGCGCGGACTGCGGGCATGAGCCCGTTCCTCATGGCGGCCACGTCGATTATCTGGTGGGTGGGCATCTGCATCACCCGCACGACGGGCACTGCGACGATCACGGCGCCGTCGCCGTACAGAGCTGAACCGCCTTATCCCGACGCCTGCGGTAGATGGGAGCCACTCTCATCTACGGTAGGCTTCGGGGATGGACGCGACGCTCCGAGATCGTTGGCTTGAGCGGGCCGAGCAGCGGCTCGCCGGCGCTGGTTTGAGGGCCGGTGCCGCGCGTACCGCTGTTGTCGAGCTGTTGGCGCGAGAGGGCCAGTGCCTGCTCAGCGCTCAGGAAGTCACCGATCGGCTGCGCCCCAAGGGCGTTGGGTCGGCCGCGTCGGTCTACCGGGTACTCGATGAGCTGTTCGAGCTCGGGCTGCTGCACCGTCTCGACGGGCGTGACGGCATCGCACGATATGAGATCGCCGACCCGGAACGCCACCACCATCACGTCGTCGACGAGCGCAGCGGCGAGGTCCAGCCGTTTACCGACGAGCGTCTGGAGGAGGCGATCGCAGCGGTCGGTGATCGCCTCGGCATGCGCCTGACGAGCCACGAGGTAATCCTCCGGGGCGTGCCAGACCGCACATCATCCCAGGGCTGACGGAGCATCCGGGCCGGGTCAGGCGGCGCAGGCGTTGCAAGCGCCGTGCAGGACGACCTCGTGCTCTGAGACGTCGAGCGCGACGCGCTCCGATACGCGCTTGATCGCTCGCTCCAGGCCCTCATCGGAGAACGGCTCCAGCCGGCCGCAGTGGTCGCATACGAGATGATGATGATGTCCGCGACCGCGTCGTACGGGCTCGAATCGCGCCATCCCGCCGCCGACCTCCACACGCTGGACCACGCCGATCTCGTCCAGCTCCTCGAGAATCCGATAGATGCTCGCCCGTGAGACGCGGCGGCCACGATCGGCAAGCGCTTGCTCCATCTCGATCGCTGTCAACGCGCAGCGTTGCTCACCCATCAACGTCAGCAGTTCCCGCCGTGCGCCGCCGCGACGGTACCCCGCATCCGCCAGCTGCTCCAGTGCCAGCTCTGTCCATCGCTGCGCGTCGTTGATCTCTGCCATAGGACGATTCTAGGGCGTGTTCTCACCCCAAACAGGAGATTGTGAGATCCGCTCCCGTTTTGTGGTGCCTGTGCGTCGGTTTCGCCATGTGGCCCAGAGACGCCCGAGGGTGTAGGAGACGGCGCTGCCGGCGCCCACGAAGAACCCGACGGGGTAGTTCGTTTCATAGGAGGCGGCGATCGCGACCCACACGATCAGCAGCGCGACTGCCACCGACAGTGCCATCGCCACCGGCGGCCGGTCGGTGAACGAGCGGGCGGCGGCCGGTGCGCCGATCATGAGGCTGAAGATCAGCAGTGTCCCGACGACCGGCACGGTCATCGTCGTCGCGAGGCCGAGCACGGCGAGGAACAGCATCTCCATGCGAAAGCTGCTGATGCCGCGGGCCTCTCCCACCTCGGGGAGGACGGAGGAAAGCATCAGCGGCCGGTAGAGGACGGCGATGGCGAGGATGCACAGGGCGCCGAGGATCGCGGTTGGCGCGATCTCGTTGGGGCTGATCCCCAGGACCTCGCCGAAGAGCACCGAGTAGACCTCCGGGGCGTACTCGACGAGCAGGCTCACGAACAGCGCGCCGAGGGCGAGCATTGCCACGAGCGTGAGGGCGGTCGCCACGTCGTGGCGTCCTCTGCGGCCGAGCAGGCCAATCGTCATAGCACCGCCGAGCGAGAAGACACCAAGCCCGAGGAGCGTGTTGACGCCGACCAGGATCGCGAAGGCAGCGCCGGCGAAGGACCCGTTGGGGATCGCGTGGGCGGCGAACGCCGATCCACGCATGACCGTGAAGAAGCCCACGACCCCCGCGACTACCGCGACGATGCTCGCGACCTCCCAGGCGTTGACCATGAAACCGGAGAACACGTTCGTGTGCCCGCTAGCTCGCTGTCGCCGGCCGCGCTGCCGAGGACTCGGACCCGGTCCGGTCTGCCCGCCGGCGACGTCTGGCCTCGGGGAGCCCCGACAGCAGGTAGGTGACGAACACGATCATCACGACGAAGAAGCTCACGGGCCAGATCGTGCCGTGCGGCGGCCAGTGGTAGCTGTCGTAGGCGAGGACGATGCCGACCCACATCGCGCCGACCCCGATGCCCGCCGCAGTCAGTAGCGCGGTGAACGGGCGTCTGGTCAGTCGCAGCGCGCTGGCCGCCGGCCCCACGATCAGGGCTGTCGAGAGGATCGTCCCGATCGTGATCGCAGCGAGCGCCGCCGCGAGTGCGAGCGCGAGCAGGTAGAGCACGCCGATGAGTCGCACGGGGATGCCGCGGGCCGATGCCATCTCGGCGTTCACGGAGCTGAGCAGCAACGGCCGGTAGATCGTGAGCGTGATCGCCAGCACGATCGCGCTCAGGAGCACGATCAGCGGGACCGTCGAGCTGGAGATCGCGAACGCCGAGCCGAACAGGATCGTGACGGTCGCTCCGGTGGTGCTGTGGCCGGTCGTGTACAGGTGCAGGAACAGGGCCGCGAGGCCGAGCCCCGCGCCGAGCACGATCCCGGTGGCCAGATCCCTCCCGCGCACGCGCTGCACGCCGATCGCCTCCATCGCGCCCGCCGCGATCACGTTGCCAAGCACGAACCCCCACAGCGGCCCGACGCCGACGAAATACGCGCCCGCGCCGCCGGTGGTGCCGAGGTCGCCGAACGCCTCGCCCGCGAAGGACTGGCCGCGCATGACCGTGAACACCCCCACCACGCCCGTGACGACCGCGACGAGCGTCCCGACTCCAAGGGCAATGTGCACGGCTTCGCTTTCGAAGAACCCGGACGCGAAGACCGGGGACAGGAAGTGGCTCACGCGAGGACCCCGGACCCAGGGAGAGGGAAGACGCCCTCGTGGCCAGCCAGGTCGGCGTCCTCGCCCGCACCGGCCACGATCAGCACGCGACCGTGGACGCGCAGGACGTCCACGTGGCGGCCGTAGAGCTTGCTGAGGACGTCCGGACGGACGACCTCCTCGGTGCTGCCGCTGACCGCCCGGCCCGCGGCGAGGTAGACGATGCGGTCCATCACCGGCAGCAGCGGGTTGATCTCGTGCGCGGAGATCAGCACCGCGACCTGCTGCTCGCGGGCAATCCGGGCGAGAAGCGCCACGACTTCCTGGGCGCTGCCCAGATCGAGATTCGCAAGTGGCTCATCGAGCAGCAGCAGCCGCGGCCGCGCGATCAGCGCATGCGCGATCAGGATGCGCTGCTGCTCACCGCCCGAGAGCTTCCCGACACGCGTATCGGCAAAGCGCTCGGCGTCTACCGCATGCAGCATCTCCTCGACGAGCGCCCGCCTGCTCCGGGAGGGCCGCGGCACGCCGAGGCGCTGTGCGTCGATCCCAAGCCCCACGAGATCGCGGGCGCGCAACGGAACATCCGGGTCGAACAGGAACTTCTGCGGCACGTAGCCGATCAGCCGATGCCGCCGCGCGTGCTCGCGGGGGTGGGCAGGCCCGCCAAAGAGCACGCGTCCCGCACTCGCCGCCTGCAGCCCGAGGATCACCCGGAACAGCGTCGTCTTCCCCGCCCCGTTCGACCCGATCAGGCCGGTGAACTGGCCCGGCGCGATCTGGAAGCTCACCTGATCGAGGATCGTGCGCCCGGACAGCCGCACGCAGACGCCGTCGACCTGGAGGACCTCCTGGGCCGGGGTGGCCGGCGGCGCCTTGTGCGGCGCCTCGTTCATGGCACGAGCTTCTGCGTGGAGACTTTGTCCTTCACGGCCTTTTCCAGCGCCTTGACCTCGGCGAGCATCCACTGCTGATAGTCGTATCCCGGCGTTGGCATCGTCTCGTACACACCGACGACCGGCACGCCGTACTTCGCGGCCAGTTTCAGGAACGATTCCGTGAGCGTGTCGGTGACCTGCTGGTTGTAGACGAACACCTTGACCTTGTGCTGCGCGAACAGGCTGTTCTGGAGCGTCACGTCCTGCGGCGCCGGATCGGTCCCGTTCATGATCGACGCCTGCAGCGTGAAGGGAGTCATGTTCTTCGTCCCGGCGGCTTCGAGCATGTAGTCGCCGACCGGCTCGGTCGTCGCGACTGGCGTGTTCGGGTAGGCCGCCTTGAACTTTTCGATCGCTTCATGCCAGGGCGTCAGCGATTCTTCGAACTTCTTCGCGTTTTCCTGGAAGTACGCTGCGTGGGCGGGCGCCAGCGCCGACAGGTCGCTGACCAGCGCCTTCGCTACCGCCGGCATCGTTTCCGGTTTGTACCAAAGGTGGGGGTTCCGAGTGGAGTCCGGGAGGCCGAGCAGCTTCTGGACGTTGATGACCTTCCGCGAAGAGCTCGGCGAGGCCGACTCGATCTTTTCCATCCACGTGTCGTAGCCAACACCGTTTTCGATCAGCAAGCTCGCCGCGCTGACCGTCTGCGCGACGCTGGGGCTCGCTTCGAAGGTGTGCGGGTCGGTGTTCGGGTTGCTCTCGATCGCCGTGACCTTCACATACTTGCCGCCGATCTGTTCGATCACGTTCGCGTACTCGTTCTCCGCGCCCACCGCGTCGATCGGCGCGGAGTCCTGGCCGCCCTGCGCGGCGCTGCTCGCTTTCGAGGACCCGCCGCAGCCCGCCACGCAAACCGCGACCAGCAGACCAGCCAGCCCCACCACCATCAAGCCCAGCACACGCACACGCAAAACACGGCTCATCGGCACTCCTTCTAAGTCGTCGGATCGAACGCCCAGCGTCCAGGCCCCATCCGGGAGCCCGCGACGACTATACATCAAATAAGACTAGCTCTTGTTCTCGGCAAGTTCGGGAGGTTCGCGGGACTCTGCCCGACCGCTTCGGGCCGAGCGTAGGACCGGCTCCCCCGGAGACCCAAGGGCTCGGTCCGCGGGTCAGTGCGTCTGCGGCGTGCGGGCGCCGGTTTCGCAGGACTTCGAAGATCGGCTGACCAAGCTCAAACTCCGTCTCGCGGACATGACGGCCGGTGTGCAGCCTGCTTGGCCGCCAGTCCCCGCACCTGAGCGCTCACCCCAGCCCTCCTATATAATAACAAGCCCTATTCTTATATACTGGTTCGGAGTCTCATGATCACAACCCCGCGAGCGCCTCACAAGACGTCCCGCCTACGCAGGAATCGCCCACCGCGCACCAGAGGCTGCGACTGCTGCCCCACCGACGGCTGCTGCGGAGGCATCCAGTGCATCTGCAACCGCCACCTTCTATCCCCGATCAACAAGAGCATGAAGCAAGCCTCGTTCGGCTCCAGCGGAGGCATGATCGCCGCGATGGGCCTGGTGCTCTCGCTGGTCGTCTCCGGCCACGCCGAAGCCGCGATCGCTGGAGGCATCGCCGTGACCGTAGGCGAAACCGTCTCCATGAGCGGCGCCGAGTACATCTCAGAGACCGGCAACAATCGTGTCCATCGCTTCGCGACGATGGGCATCGCCTCCTGCGTCGGCTGTCTGTGGCCGCTGCTCCCGCTGTTCGCGGGCCTCTCGGTCTGGTGGGGAGTCCCGCACTCGCTCATCGGCGTGTGGGTCATCTCCCGCCTGCGACCGGAACCCACCACCAAGGCCATGCGGGACATCCTCATGATCTTCATCCCCGCCGTGATCCTCTCGATGGTCGCCACCACCTACATCCCGCAGATATGAGGACGTGCGGCCATCTAAGTGGATACCCCATGCGCCAAGCGGCCGTCGCGGCGCCAGGGCCGCTGTTGGCCGGGACCGTCAGGGCCGCGCACCAGCTGGCTCGGGATCGGCCTCTCGATCGCCAGCGTCATGACGTTGCGACCACGTGCGCACGGAACTACGCGGTCGCTGCGCCGTGGGCCTGATCAAGGCCGACCTGCCCCTGCCCCAGACACGCTCGACGCAAACAGCGCAGACCGGCCAGCTCCTCTTCACCCTTGTCAATTGCCACTACCCTGCGAACCCTCGCGCCGGCCGGTCGTCTCCTCAGCGAAGCGTGGGATGAGCCTCTCCATCGTCACCCGCAACCGAGGCAACTCGCGCTCGACGACATCCCAAACCAGCCCGAGGTCCACGCCGAAGTACTCGTGGATGAGCTTGTCCCGCATCCCGGCGATCTGGCGCCACGGGACCTCGGGCTCGAGCGCCCCGCGTCTCCTCCGACAAACCCTTGACTGCCTGGCCGAGGATCTCGACGTTGCGGATCACCGCATCCTGGGTCTTGCGATCCGAGAAGAACCCCTCGCGACCCTCGGCGGTGTACTCGAGGATCGCGTCGATCGCGTCCACAGCGTGCAGCAGGTAGACGCGCTGGTCTTTCACAGAGGGACGGCCTCGGAGTAAATCCGACCCCGTAGGTGCGGGCTCACACCGCCGTCGCTGATCACATCGACACGGACTTGGAGCAGCTCCTCGAGCTCCTGCCAGAGCGCCACGAGATCCAAGAGGCTGCGCCCCTCCTCCATTTCGACGAGCAGGTCGACGTCGCTCGTCGAAGCAGCCTCATCCCTCGCCGCGGAGCCGAACACGCGCACGTTGTGCGCACCGTGGTGCGCTGCGTGCCTGATGATGTCTTCTCGCCGGGCACGCAGCCTGACAAGGTCGACCGGTGTATCCGTCGACGCCGCAGGGCTGGCCGGCCGCCGCTTGCTCGGCTTCGGGACAAAATCTCGGGACAAATCCGGTCCGGCTTCCGCCGCTCGTAAGACGAAAGCCCTGGATTTCCAGGGCTTTCGTGAGTAGCGGGGGCGGGGACTGAACACCTATCAGCGACCGGAACCGCCCACCGCATCTCAGAAATCTGGACCCTAGCCTAGCGCTTCGGCGACTCGGAATCCAGACCAGGCCGCCCTCGGCCGGACCTCGCGCTCCGGTGCGTGCGAGCGATCATAAGAGGCGTCGAGCACGCCGGGCGTGGCGTTGATGGAGGCGCTTCGGTGCCCGTGGTCGCTCGGGCGAAGCGCTGCCAGCCTAGATAGGTGTCGTCGGCCGGCGTGGCGTCGTGGAGTATGCGGAGTCAGCCTGGTGCTCAGTCTCGGCGTGCCAACTGGCGAGGAGGTCGAGTTGCTGTTGTGCTCGGCTTGCCGGTTCGGCTGTGTAGGCGATGAGGGTCAGTCCGTCGCCTGTTAGCTCAAGGGCGTCTCCGGTCAGCTCGATCTCGCCGACGAGCGCGTTGTGCAGGCACTTCATGCTCGTTTGGTGGAGGCGAACGTCGTGGCGTGCCCAGCGGGTAGAGAACGCGGTGCTATTGGTCGCCAGCTCGCCGACGAGCTGGTTGAGCGCTGCATCCTGCGGGTTCTTTCCCGCTTGGATGCGCAGAGCCGATGTGAAGTCGTCGGCGATGCTGTCCCACTGGACGAAGAAGTCGGGCGCGCGTGGGTCGAGAAAAACGAACCGGGCGATGTTCATTGGCAACGTCTCGGGCGTGAGTACCTCTGCGTAGAGCGCGAAGCACAGCTTGTTGGCGGCGAGAATGTCCATGCGGGCGTTGCGGATATACGCGGGTGTCTCAGTCATCGAGTCCAGCAGGCGGCGGATGCTCGGGCGAACGTCGGTGCGGCTTCGCCCGGTGGGGCGGCCTGTCGGGGCGCCATCCGACGGCGGCGCGGCAGCGCGGGCGAGGTCGAACAGGTGGATGCGCTCGGCCTCATCGAGTTGCAGGGCGCGGGCGAGCGCGTTCAGGACCGACTCGGATACGCCTCGGAGGTTGCCGCGCTCCAGGCGGGCGTAATACTCGTTGCTGATCCCGGCGAGGATCGCTACCTCCTCGCGCTTGAGACCCTGGACACGGCGGCCACGGCCGTACTCGGTGATCCCGGCTTGGGCGGGCGTGAGCCGCGCCCGCCGGCTCATCAGGAACTCGCGGATATCGCCTGTGTCTGCCACGGGCACCACGTTACGCCGTATCGGCTGTCTGAACCACGTACTGCCAGTACACGTTCTGACAGGTCCTTTCGCGCCGCCACGTTCCGCGCTGAGATTGGGTCCACATACCAGCTCGAAAGGCTTCTCCCGTGAACTCCACGATCACCCCCACACCAAACCGGACAGCACAGCGCGCAGCGCTCGGCGTGGCGATGCTCGGGTTCTTCGTCGTCGCGCTCGACGCTCAGATCGTGAACGTCGCGCTGCCCACTATCCGCCAGCACCTCGGCGGTGGCTTGGCGGGCTTGCAATGGGTCGTGACGGGGTACACGCTGATGTTCTCCGCGCTGCTGCTATTCGGCGGCACGCTCTCGGATCGTGTCGGCGCGAGACGCGCCTACGGGGTAGGCATGATGCTGTTCGTCGCCGCCTCGTTCGTCTGCGGTATCGCGCCGACGCTTGGCACCTTGATCGCCGGGCGGATCGTGCAGGGGTTCGGCGCGGCGATGATTACACCGACATCGCTGGCGCTGATCCGCGAGGCATACGACGACGACGCAGCGCGGGGTCGAGCGATCGCCTATTGGGCGCTCGGCGGGTCGGTAGCCGCTGCCGCCGGGCCGGTACTCGGCGGTCTGCTGACGCAGATCGACTGGCGGCTGATCTTCGACGTGAACATTCCGGTCGGCGCCGCAGCTCTCCTCGTGCTCACGCGCGTCGCTGAGTCACCGCGCCGTGAGCGACGGTTTGACTGGACAGGCCAGATCGCGGCGGTGCTCGCCCTCGGCGGTCTGACGTTCGGGATCATCGAGGGCGGCCGGCTCGGCTACGGAGCAACCCCCGTGCTCGCGGCGTTCGTCATCGCAGCCGCCTCAGCGGTCGCATTCGTGGTCGCCCAGGCGAAGGGCCGGCAGCCGATGGTGCCGCTCGGCCTCTTTAGCTCCCGTGCGATGAGCACCGGCCTGAGCATCGCTGCGATCACGATGGCCGCGTTCTACGGCGTCGTGTTCGTGCAGAGCTTGTACTTCCAGCAGCAGCGTGGGCAGAGCGCATTGATTACGGGCTTGTTGTTCCTCCCGATGACGGGCATGGTCGCAGCGCTCAACCCACTCGTCGCCCGCGTGATGGCGAGCCGGGGGCTGCTGCCAACCACGATCGCCGGCATCGTCGTCATGGCCGCCGGCCTCGGCGCGCTATGCCTCCTGCCGGCTGGCGCCCCCGTGTGGTTGGCGTCGCTGTCGATGGTGCCGGTCGGCGTCGGAGGCTCGTTCACGGTGCCGCCGCTGACGGCGCTCGTCATGGGCCAAATCCCTGCCGAGCGCGCAGGAACAGCGAGCGGCGTACTCAACACCGCCCGCCAGATGGGCGGCTCGCTCGGTGTCGCCGTGTTCGGCGCCGTCATCGCCACACAGGCCAGCTTCATCAGCGGCCTGCGGCTCGACTTCGGCATCACAGCCCTACTCCTGATCGGAGCCGCAGGCGCAGCCCTCACGCTTCGCCCGAGCGAGCAAGCGAACACCAAACTAGCTACGACCGAAAGGACGCCATGCAATACGTGACCCTCAACAACGACCTCCAGATGCCGGCTCTCGGCTTCGGCGTCTTTCAGGTGCCCGACCCTGCCGAATGCGAACAGGCCGTCGCTCAAGCACTCCAGACCGGCTACCGGCTGATCGACACAGCGGCCTCCTACGCCAACGAGGAGGCGGTCGGACGCGCCCTCGCTGCCAGCGGTATCCCGCGCGAGGAGCTGTTCGTCACGACCAAGCTCTGGGTCGCAGACGCCGGCTACGACCGCGCGAAGCTGGCGTTTGCGCGGTCGCTGGACAAGCTCGGGCTCGACTACCTCGACCTGTACCTGATCCACCAGCCCTACGGCGACTATTACGGCGCCTGGCGAGCGATGGAGGAGCTATACGCCGAGGGCCTGATTCGCGCGATCGGCGTCAGCAACTTCTACCCCGACCGGCTCATCGACCTGATCCTCAACAACAAAGTCACGCCCGCCGTGAACCAGATCGAGACGCATGTGTTCAACCAGCGCACCGCCGACCAGACCCTAGCGAGCGAGCACAACGTCCAGATCGAGGCGTGGGGGCCGTTCGCCGAGGGCAAAAACGGCTTCTTCTCCAACCCGATCCTCGCCGGGATCGCGGAGAGCCACGAAAAGACCGTCGCGCAGGTCGCGCTCCGCTGGCTGACCCAGCGCGGCATCGTCGCAATCCCAAAGTCAGTCCGCGCGGACAGGATGGCCGAGAACTTCGACATCTTCGGCTTCGACCTCTCCGACGAGGAGATGAGCCAGATCGCGACCCTCGACACAGGCGAGAGCCAGTTCTTCGATCACCGCGACCCAGAGGCCGTCATCCGAATCAGCTCACGCCCCACACCATGAGGCCGGCGACTGTCGCGGGTGCATCCGCTAGGCGGGACATGAACACCTATGAGCGACCGGAACCGCCCACCGCATCGAGGAAGTTTGGAGCTTCTGAGCATACCGAAGTGGGCGCCGAAGTCCCGCGTGCCGCGGGTCCGAGCCCCTACCGCCGTGCCGGCGGTGGTCGCGCCCCCCGCCGGCCCTAAACTCATCGAGGCTCAGAACCGATGACTTCTGCGATATGACGACCCATCACACCGATGAGCGGCCAAGCGCAGGACGGCGAGGACGCTGGTTCGTCGCCTTGGCATTGGTCGTGGATATCCCGCTGCTGATCGTGTTCTCGGCTACGAAGGCCCCAGGATGGGCGGGTGCGGCGACATCGGCCTTCACGCTGATTTGCGGGGCTCTCTACGTCGTCTCCGAACGGCAAAGCCTGTAGACGCCAGGCCATTTGGGGAGCCTTTGCCGCCCGCGAGACGGGACGGACGGACCCGGTACGCTCAAGGGCCATGAGTAGCATTGCCGTTGAGGAGATGATCGAGCGCGCCAGTCGTGCCTTGATCGGCGCTGCGTCCGCGCCTGCGAAGGTGATCCTGTTCGGCTCTCATGCTCGCGGAGACGCCGATGAGGGCAGCGATTTTGACTTTCTCGTGATCGAGCGCGAGGTCGAGGACCGTCTCGCTGAGGCGGTCAGGCTGCGGGACGCGCTGCGCGGCTTCGGCGCTCCCGTGGACGTGATCGTGATGGACGAGGCGCTTGTCCAGCGGCGCGCAAAGGTCAAGGGCACGATGGTCGATCGCGCACTGCGTGAGGGGCGCGTTGTCGCCGAGTCCTGAGCACGTCGAGTACGCCGAGATGCTGCTGCGCCGCGCCAAGGGCGACGCTCACGCCTGCCGCGTGCTCGCCGACGACGCTGAGATTGACGACAGTGCCGTTGGCTTCCATGCGCAGCAAGCCGTCGAGAAGGCCCTAAAGATCGCGCTGGTAGTGGCCGAAGTGGAACTGCCGCGCACGCACGACCTGGAGCAGCTTGTGGAGCACGTCAAGGCGTCAGGGACTGAGGTTCCCGACGAGCTTGCGCGCGTTGAGTGGCTGACGCCTTGGGCCGCCGCGCTGCGCTACGACGAGCCGACACCGCTCGATCGCCCGGCCGCGTTGGCTGCGGCCGAGAGCGCGACCAACTGGGCGACGGCGCTTGTCGGCGCCTGAGTCCCGTCTTGCCGGGGTTGGTCCGTGCCCTCTTGGGCGAGGGCAGCAATGAACGGCTCACGGACAGCGGGGTCGCAATGCTGCTCCTCAAGCGCTCGCTTCTCGGCGTCCGGGTCGCCGCCCGCCGGGTAGTCCCGCCCAGGCCCGCAGACGAGCGGGAGCGGGGATAGTCCGTCCCACGCGGGTCCGGGGAAGGTCGCGTCTATCTCGATCCGCCGGCCGTCCAGCGCGATCGTGAGGTAGCGGTGCACGTCAACCAGCCCGCGCGCAGGGACGGCCTCGGCGACGCTGGCGCCGAACAGGTCAAGGGCGCGAGCGTGATCGAGCGCGTAGACGCGATGCACGATACGCGGGGCAGTCTCGGGAAACCGCTCGGCGAGCGCTTCGGCGAGGAACAGATGCTTGGTCGAGCAGGTGCCACGACCCTCGCGCAGCATCCCCGCGACCGTCCGGTCAGCGGGGCGACCATACGGCAGGGCTCGCACAGCTTCGACAAGCTCGACAAGCGATGCGTCAGCGACGGGCAACCGACGGCTCCTGCACGTTCTGGATGAATCGCGCTTGCTCGGGTCGGCGCTGGTATCCCGCAGCCTCCCAAAACCTCATCGCGGCCAGGTCGTCCTGCACGACGATCGCGGTCAGCCTGACCGCGCCCCGTGCCCGCAGGCGGCGCTCGCCCTCGCGCAGTAGCTCGGTGGCTATGCCTTGCCGCCGATGCTCGGGATGCACCACGAGCTTGTAGAAGCTGCCGCGCCACCCATCCCATGCCGCGATCAGCGAGCCGACCACAGCGCCGCCCGATTCCGCGACGAGCAGCGCGCCAGGGTCGCGCGTCAACAGGTGAGCAAGCGCCTCGGGCGTGTCGCTCACGCTCGACGGGCCACCGCCGAGCGCCCACAAGCTCAGAACCGCACCGATGTCCTGCGAGCCAGCGCCGCGCAGCACACGCCGTTGGGATTCTCCATGCGGCGGTCGGCTGACGCTCGTGCCGGCGGGGTCCATCATCCGCAACTAGCTTACGCAGACCTCATGGAGTACGACCTCGGCAGCGGAAAAGTATCGTGTTGATGCGTGATGTCGGCTTACCTTTCGATTTGCGCGATCTTCAAGGACGAGGCGCCCTACCTGCCTGAGTGGATCGAGTTTCACCGGCTCATGGGTGTCGAGCGGTTCTTCCTCTACGACAACGCCAGCAGCGACGGCAGCCGGGAGGCCCTTGAGCCGTGGATTGCCCAAGGCGTCGTATCGGTCGCAGACTGCTCGATCCCGTTGGGCGAGGGCGGCCAAAGCTGGGCCTACGCGGACGCACTGAGGCGAGCACGAGGACGCACCCGCTGGCTAGCGTTCATCGACTTGGACGAGTTCCTTTACGCGCCCACAGGCGTACCGCTACCGGACGTGCTCAGAGACTACGAGCAGCACCCCGGCGTCGTCGTGAACTGGCAGGTCTACGGCTCGTCCGGTCGAGTAGCCGCAAACGACGGCCTCGTGATCGAGCGTTTCGTCAGCCGCGCGAGGACCGAATGGGTGCGCAACCGTCGCGTCAAGAGCATCGTGGACCCGCGGCGTGCGGTGCGGCCGATTGGCCCGCACTTCTTCGCGTATGAGGACGGAGCGCTCGCTGTCACAGAGGACCACCGGCCGGCGCGCGTGATCGAGCGCCGCGCGTGGGCGAGGCGGATGCGGCGTGGCCTTCTGCGGCTGCCACTGATGGAGACGGACCCGTATGCGGTGCGCGACTCGTCGGTCAAGCATGTATCTGTCGCCCGGATGCGGCTCAACCATTACGCCGTGCGCTCGCGGGCGGAGTTCGAGCAAAAGACAGCGCGGCATGGCAACTCGCGCCTCGCGCCGCGTTACTTCGCCTACCACGACCGCAACGAGGTCCATGACCCCACGCTCGTCTCCTACGCGAGCGAGGTCCGTGCGCGGCTCGCCACCATTCACGACGATGACGCTCGCTGACCGCCGCGCAGCCGCCGCCGTGGACCTGGCGCAAGCCGGCGAAGCCGACGCCGCCGTGCAGGTCGTTGATTATGACCCTGACCCCGCGTGGCCGCAGTCCTTCCAGGCCGAGCGCGCCCGCCTCACGCCCCCGCTTGACGGTGCCGATGTCCACCACTTCGGCTCGACCGCCGTGCCCGGCTTGGCCGCGAAGCCCGTCATCGACATGATCGCTCTCCTGCCCGACATCGACGCGCCGATCGCAGCGTTGATCGAGCGCGCCGGCTACCAGTTCCCCCCACGCATATAACGCGACGCTCTCGCACGGCGGTTCCTCTGCTACCCGGCGGCGTCGCATCGGACCCACCACCTGCACCTTGTCGATCAGCAGCGCAAGTTGGACCGTCGCCTGCGCTTCCGTGATCGGCTGCGCGCAGACCCCGAGCTCGCGCGGGAATACGCGGCGCTCAAGCGCAACCTCGCCGCTCGCTTCGCCGACGACCGCGAGGCATACACCGAGGCCAAGCGTCAATTCATCCGCGCCAACGGAGGCTGACTGAAGCTCAACGCTCATCTCGGGCGTGAAACCCTCATGTCACCATCGCCCGGCGCGGTGAAGTTGCTCCGCGTAGCCGATTGCGATGAGACGTTCGTCGGTGATTCCGAGCGCGGCGCGCAGCTCAGCGACGAGTTGGTGCTCGTGGGCGAGGTCAGAGTCGGGCGGCGCGACGGCCTCAAGCTCGATGAACGTCCCTAGCTGCTCGACCTGATCGAGATGGATACGGACGGTCTGCCAGAGCAGCAGGTGACGACGCTTGACGACGATGCCGCGTATGCCGATTGCGGCGGCCAACGCCGCGCATAGCACCGTAGCGTCGCTGACCTCGATGATGCGATCGCGACTCTCGCGCTGCTGCGACTCGCTGGCGCGCTCGAACTGGATCAGGTGCGGGCGACCGGGCTGCTCGTCGCGGAGCTTGAGCCCACCATGCGTGACCGCGAAGTAGGTATCGCGTTGGACAATCTCGCCGTGATCGTCCGCGCCAAGCGCTCGACAGACCTCCAGCGACGCGCCAGGGTCCGGGTCGTGAGCCTTCAACTCGATATTTCTCCGCGGTCGCTGCACGCCTGTCGATGTCTGGTCGGATCAGTTGGCCGGTAGTCCGAGCAAGAGGGGTAGTTCGTCGAGCGAGCGCAGCGGCTCGGCTCCGGCTTGCCTGAGCGCTTCTGCGTCGCTGTCGGCGGTGTAGCCAATCGCGCGCATCTCAGCGGCGACGGAGGCCCGGACGCCGGAAGGCGTGTCCTCCACGACCGCGCAGCTGGCGGGCTGCGTTCCCATCCTTGCCGCCGCGCGCAGGAACAGGTCGGGGGCGGGCTTGCCGTTGGGAACGGCGTGCGCAGAGAAGCGCACGTGCTCGGGGAAGAGATGATCGAGGCCCGTGAGCGCGAGCGAGAGTCGGGTCTTTTCCAGCTTGCCTTGAGAAGCTACGCACACGGCCACCCCCTCGGCGAGCACCGATTCGACCGCCTCCGCCGCCCCGGCGACCGGCCGCAGTTCGCGGCGGAAAGCGTCTGCGCGCTCAGCCTCATAGCGCGCCATCCAGTCGGAAGGTAGAGAGCGGCCAAGTTTTGCCTCCGCGCGAGCGAGCACGTCCGCCAGCAGCAGTCCTTGGTACTCGCGGCGTGCCTGCGGCAGCGCCGTCGGCAAACCTTAGCGCGTCGGATTTTCGGCCCCGACCGCCTGCGCCTCCTGCGCGCGGAACTCGCCGACTCCACCACGGAAACCTGGCGCGAGCAGGACGCCGAGCTTGAGCGCCTGACAAGCGAGCTGCGCGACATAGACCGCTCGCTGCACCGTCAGACGCTACGCCTTGAGGAACACGAGGACTCAGACCATCCAGTCGTCGCGCTCGCCACACGACGTATCGAGGAACTGAGCACCCGCAAGCGCGCCGTCGCCGAAGCAATCGACGCCCTCAAGGTCGAGCGCCCGGCCGGGCATCACCCCGACGAAATCCTTGCCATGCTCGACGCCGTTCCCGATCTGCGCCCCTCGCTACACAACGCAACCGAGCAGGAACTCGCCGACCTGCTCGCAGCGTTCGACGTGACGATCGGCTACGACAAGCCAAACCGGCGCCTCACGCTCACAGCAACCATCGGCCCCGGCCTCATGCCTACACCCGAAAACGACGACGACCGCCCGGAGGGGCGGTCGCTGATATTTGGCATAGCGGGGGAGCGATTCGCTCCTAACGGCAACCGCGCGGTTGCCGTGGAGCGAGCGCTCCTTGGCTGGCCTGGATCGTGAGCATCGGGCAGCAGGCCGGTCACGGCTCCGGGCGCTCACCCCTCTGAGCGCCGGCCGCACCTGCGCCTGGCGAGCGCGCGATTTCCCGCGCGCCTACTCATCCCAGGCCTGTACCACTGTCTGGCGCTTGACGAGCCCGTCCGCCAGCTCCAGCACGGTGGCACACTCGACGGCGGTGCCGTCGGGGTAGCGGCAGGACTCGGTGAAGGCCGCGCCGGTGCGGTCGCAGACGGTGTGCCGCACGCGGTGGCTCATGTCGCGCCCGCACACGTCCTCGAGCCAGGCACGGACCTCCTGCACGCCGAGCAGCACGCGCGGGGCACTCGGCTGGGAGACGCGGTCGATCAGCGTGACCTCGGCGTCCGGCGCGTACATCGCCAGTTGCGTGGCCGCGTCGCGCTCCTCCACAGCGCGGGTGAACGTCTCGATCTGGAACTTCTGCATGGTGGGCATGGCGACTCCTTTGATCCTCGGTGACAGTGGTGCAGGTACACGGCGAGAATGCCGAGGCCGCCGTTGTCAGGCCGTCAAGCAAACGTCAAAGCCCCAGCTGGCTACGCTGTGAGCCTGGTGTTGCGCATAGGGCTGTTCGGGGGGATGACGGTGGACTGCGACGGCGAGCAGCTCGCCGCCCCGGGCGCGCGGCGCGCCTGGTCGCTGCTGGCCTTCCTGGCGCTCTTCCCCGGCGCCCACCCGCGCAGCGAGATCGCCGCCCGGTTCTGGCCGGACGTGCTCGACTCAAGCGCGCGTGCAAGCCTGCGCAGCGCGGTGTGGTCGCTGCGGCGCATCCTCGGAGCCCATGCCGACCGGCTGCAGGTGGACCGCAACAGCGTCGGCCTCGACCGCGCGGAGCTGTGGGTGGACGCGGTGGCCTTCCGCGAGCTACTCGACAACGGTCGCGCGCGCGAGGCCGTCGAGCTGTGCTCCGGAGAGTTGCTGGCGGGCTTCGAGGAGGAGTGGGCGCTGGTCGCTCGCGACGAGCACCGCGAGCAGCTGCTCGGCGCGCTCGAGCACGTGGCGGCGCGCGCTGAGGCGGAAGGAGACATTGAAGGCGCGCTGGAGTACAGCCGCCGCGCCGTTGTAGTCGACCCCCTCAGCGAGGACGCGCACCGGGCGCTGATCGCGCGCCTGGCTGCAGCCGGGGATCTCGCGCGGGCGCTCGTGGTATACCGCGCGTTGGCCGAACGCCTGCGGCGGGAACTCTCGGTGGCGCCGTCGCCCGCTACGCGTGAGCTCGTGCACAAGCTGCGCCTGGAGGGCGCCGAGCCGGCGGGCGAGGAGCTCGCCGCGGTCACGTCGGCAGCCCGCGCGAGCCCACAGGCCACACAACCGTCCGAGGACGGCACAGCCACACGCGAGCGACGGCCGCGCTCCGGTGGCGTGCACGACAGAGGTCCGCTCGTCGGGCGCGAACGCGAGCTGCAGAGGCTGCTGGAGGTGTGGGAGCGTGCGCGCGCGGGAAGTGGAGCGGTGGCGTGCGTGCGGGGGGAGGCGGGCATCGGCAAGACGCGTTTGTCCAGTGAGCTGCTAGCGCTCGCCGCCGAGCAGGGTGCAGCGGTGGCGGCGTGCGCGCCGCTCGACCTCGGCGGCGCCGCTCCGTTCGGCCTGTGGGCAGAACTGCTGCGCAAGCTCTTGCCGGCCATCCCCAGCCCACCTGCCGAGGCGGCGTGGCCCGAGGATCTCGCGCGCCTGGTGCCAGAGTTGCCAGCGATGCTCAGGCGCGCTGGGCGGGAGCGACCATTCGTCTCGCCGGACCTGGAGCGCACACGGCTGCTGGAGGCGACCGTGGCTGCCGTCGAGTGGGCTGCCGGCTGCCGCCCACTGGCGCTGCTTTTCGAGGACACACACCTCGCCGACGCCTCCAGCCTGGAGCTGACGGGCTACGTGGCGCGGCGCATCGACACGCTGCCGGTGCTGTTCGTGCTCACGCGCAGGCTGCTGCCCCGCAGCGCGGAGTCCGAGCGCCTCGAGCACGCGCTGCGCCAGCGGAGCCTGCTGCGCGCGGAGCTGACGCTCGCCCCGCTGGAGCGCGAGGCCGTGGCGGAGCTGGCGCTGGCGGTGGCGGCACTAGCGCGCGCCGACGTGCAGCGAGTGGTGGACGCGGCGGAGGGCAACGCGCTGCTGGCGGTCGAGACCGCGCGGGCGCTCGCTCGCGGCGAGCGGGAGCTTGCGCAGGGCGTGCGCAGCGCGGTGCAGGGGGCATTCGGCACGCTCGCGCAGGACGGCAGGCGCTTCGTGGAGCTGGCGGCGGTGGCAGCGCGAGAGGTCGAGCCCGACGAGATCGCCGCACTGCGCGTGGCCGACCCGGCGGAGGCGGCGGCGCAGGCGCTCGACAGCGGCATGCTGGTAGAGCGCGAGCGGAGGATCGGCTTTCGCCACTCGCTGCTGCGAGATGCCGCCTACGCGGAGATCGCCCTGCCGCGGCGCGCGAGCCTGCACGAGCAGTGGGCGCGCACGCTGCTAGGCCGCCCCTCGCCCGGCGGCCCGGGACGCGCCGCGGAGATAGCCCGCCACCTGCGCCTCGCGGGCAGGGACGCCGAGGCCGTCGAGCAGCTCGCGCTGGCCGCAGCCGGAGCACGAGCTATTGGCGCGCTGACAGAGGCGGCGGACTACCTGGAAGAGTGCTTGTCGATCGCGGGCCAGGACGGGGCGGGCGTTGATCCCGATCTGTGGCTGGAGCTGGGCGAGGTGCGCGCATGGCGCGGGCTGAGGACGGAGGCCGAGAAGGCCTTCGCCCGAGCGCAGGAGCTGCTGGAGAGCCGCCCCCTGGAGCTTGCGCGGGCGTGGCTGCGCAGCGCGCGCTCCTACCACGGCCCCATCTGTGCGCCCGCGATGGTGCGCCAGTGCTGCCGCGAGGCGCTCGCCTTGCTCGACCGCGCCGACGCGCCGGCGGCACTCGAGCGTCGCGAGGCGCTGGCCGCGCTCGCGTGGGCGGAGGCGGTGGCGGGCAGCGTGGAGGAGGCGGAGCGGCTGCTGGTGCAGGTGCACGGACTCTCCTCCCAGGTCAAGCCCGACGACCTCTCCATCTACGACATCGCCCACGCGCGCGCCCTGGCGATGATGCGCAAGGGCGATTTCGTGGCGGTCTACGCCCCCTCGATCGCCGCCGGCGAGGCCATCACACGAGCGGGGCGACCCGACCTGGCTTACGGCTGCTGGGCCAACGCTGCGGGGGCGGCCGCCGCCGCGGGCGACTACGAGCGCGCGCTGGCGTTCATCGACCGCTGCGCGCAGGCGCTGGCGGGCAAGGGCCTGCTCGTGCTCGAGTTGCAGCTACTGGCGATGCGATCGTTCCTGCTTCTGCGCATCGGCCACACCGCCGAGGCGCGCGAGACGGCGGATCAGGAGCGCTGGCTCGCCGGCCGCCTCGGTGCCGCGGAGCTCGAAGGGATGGCCGACCACGACCGCGCGCTGGTGGCCCTCGCCGAGCGCGAGCCCGCGCTCGCCGGCGAGCTCTTCCAGCAGGCCCTCGACGGCGAGGCGCCCATCAGCCGCCCGCTCACGCGCCTGTTGCGAGCGGAGGCGCTGGCCCACGCGGGTTGCTTGGCGGAGGCCGAAGCGGAGGTGCGCGCCACGGCGCTCGAGCCGGTGCGCCCGAGCGACTTCCCCGCGACGCTCGTCGCGCGCATGGCCCGCGTGCAGGGGCTGATCGCGCTGCTCACGGGCGACCGCCCGCTGGCGGAAAGGCGCCTGCGCGAGTCCGCCGACGGCTGGGGCAGGCTCGTGTCGACGTTCAGCCGCAGCGACAGCCTCACGGTGGCGCTGGCCGACCTGGGGCGCCCGGTTGTGGGACTGATCGAGCCCGAGCGCGAGCACGAGCGGGTGCTGGCGGAGCTGCAGGCGATTCAGAAAACCACGAAAGAGGGGGTCGAGCATGCCGTCGTTTCATGACAGCGCCGTTACGGGCGCCGATGTGCAGGAGGTGTGGAAGCTGCTGTACGACCCGGCCTGCTTCCCGGAATGGTGGGCGGGCATCGGGACGGTCGAGAAGGGCTCCGACGACGGCTCCTACACGATGTATCCGGAGGGCTATCCCGACTTCCCAATGGCTCAGCTGCTTGACACCGAGCGCGAGGAGGGCCGCGTGACGGTTTCCTGCCTAGTCTCCGACCTACGCTTCGAGTGGGTCCTGGAGCCGCTGGAGGGCGGCGGCACGCGCATAGGTGTGGACGTGGAGATCCCCGAGGCGGAGGCCGTGCGGCTGGATGCCCAGCGCGAGACGATCCACGCCTCGCTGGCGAGGCTCGCGGAGCTGTCGGCTTTGACGCTCGATTGACGGCTCGGTGACGCGCGAGGAGCGAGCATCGTGACGCAACCTGCAACCACCTCGAGAAGGGAGCGTGTGATGAGCGCCACGGGAATCGACGAAGCGAAGCTCGAACAGTTCATGAACCAATTCGTGGGGGACCTCGGGGCCACTTTGACGGCGCCGCTCGTGCTGATTGGCGACAAGCTGGGGCTGTACAAGGCGATGGCCGACAGCGAGCCGCTCACGCCCGCCGAGCTGGCCGAGCGCAGCGGCTGCCGCGAGCGATACATCCGCGAGTGGCTGTGCCAGCAGGCGGCCAGCGGCTACGTGGAGTACGACGCCGTCGAGGGCACCTTCAGGCTGCCGCCGGAGCAGGCGATGGCCCTGGCCGACGAAGACAGCCCCGCCTTCATCCCAGGCGCGTTCCAGCTGGCGGCCGCCGCGCTCAAGGACGAGCAGCACATCACGGAGCGCTTTCGCTCCGGTGAGGGCTTCGGCTGGCACGAGCACCACCACGACCTGTTCGCCGGGACCGAGCGCTTCTTCCGCCCGGGCTACCTGGCGAACCTGGTCGAGTCGTGGCTGCCGGCGCTGGACGGCGTGGTCGACAGGCTCACCGCCGGCGCGCGCGTAGCGGACATCGGCTGCGGGCACGGCGCATCGACGATCCTGATGGCCGAAGCGTTCCCGGCGAGCGAGTTCGTCGGCTCGGACTACCACGAGGGCTCCGTGTCGGCGGCGCGCGTTGCGGCACGGCGCCGTGGAGTCGCCGACCGCGTGAGCTTCGAGGTGGCCTCCGCCAAGGACTTCACCGGCGGCCCGTTCGACCTCGTGTGCGTGTTCGATGCGTTGCACGACATGGGCGACCCGGTGGGCGCCGCGTGCCACGTGCGCGAGCAGCTTAGGCCGGATGGCACATGGATGGTGGTCGAGCCCTTCGCGGGCGACTCCGTGGAGGAGAACCTCAACCCCGTCGGGCGCATCTTCTACGGAGGCTCGACGATGCTGTGCACGCCCGCGTCGCTGAGCCAGGAGGTGGGCCTCGCACTCGGCGCCCAGGCCGGCGAGCGGCGCCTCACCGAGGTGCTGGGCGACGGCGGCTTCAGCCGCGTGCGGCGCGCCACGGAGACCCCGTTCAACATCGTCCTGGAGGCTCGACCCTGATGCTGGAGAAAGCGCTCGCCCACCCCACTGTGTTCGTCCGCGATCTGCAGCGGGCGCGCGAGTTCTACGAAAGGCTCGGGCTGACGGTGTCCGCGCAGGCCTCCACCGGCATCTTCATGTCGGCGGGCGCGGGCACCATATTCCCGCTGCTGCACAGGGCGGACTTCACGCCGCCTTCGCACACGATCGCCGCCTTTCAGGTGGAAGACCTGCGTGCGACGATAGAAGGCCTGCGCGCCCGGGGCGTGCTATTCGAGGAGTACGACACCGCGGGCCTGCGCACCGAGGACGGCATCGCCGACATGGGCGCCTACAGGGCGGCGTGGCTGAAGGACCCCGACGGCAACTACATCGGCCTGCACGAGCCGCCGCGGGCGTGAACTCGCAGCCGAACCGGCTGGCGCGAGCAACGACCAACGTCAACACGAAGGAGACCCACATCATGATCTGCACGCTCACAGCGCGACGCCTGAAGCCAGGCGCCTACGAGGACTTCCGCGCCGCCTGGGACCCCAGCGCCGCTCCGGCCGACGTGATCGGGCGCTGGAAGCGCATCTACCACGTGCGCGACCTCGCCGACGAGAACGTCGTCATCTCCTTCGGCCTGTTCGACGGCGACGAGCAGGAGTTGCGCCAGATGCAGGCGAGGATGGCCCGCAGCGACCAGGTCTCGCGCGTTCAGCCGCTGGTCGAGGAGGTGCTGCTCGACGGGGCCTACGAGGTGATCGAGGAGATCGTCCCGGAGGCTGGCGCAGCGCCATGAGCAGCTGGCGAGCTGCCGCTTGCGCAGTGCCGGGACCGAATCTCGGGACAATCCAGCCCAGCCTTCGCCGCCCCACCGTCTTGACACTTCCGCGCACAACACGCCACCCTCGCCGCCACCGTCGAAGAACAGCGTCGGGGAGCGTATCCGCGCTCTCAAGGCCGAACGCCACAGGCAGAGACGATCCTCGCTACGTTCGACCTTGAGCAGCGCCAGTGCACCGTCTTCAGGTCGAACGCGACCGAAATACACCGAGGTACGCAGGCGCTCGTATCGAGCGCCTTCACAGGTGCCATCGATCTCAACGATCTTGCGGCCAACGTTACCGATAGGGCTATAGCGGGGGCGGGATTGATCGCTAAACCTGCGACCGCGATTCGGGCTTGGGGGATTTGGGATTTGGCCGGTAAACGCTGGGCTTACGAACGAATCTGGTGATGGACTGGCGCATCGGCGAGCACGGAGGCCAAACTTGAATCAGCGGGACGGCGTCCGTACAGTCGCTCTGTGCGTACCCGGCGACTGGAGCTTCGTTGACAGATGACGAGCAGCATCTCGACGCCACTATGGCCGCGAGGGCGAGACGCTGACCGATTTCGCCGCACGGCAGGTGCCCCGGCCCAGGAGATCCCTGCCGATCAACAGCAGATCGTGCTCAGCGAGGATGAGGCTGTGCGTTTCCTGGATGCGCTCTACGTCGCAGATCAGAACACGGTTGCCCGCCTGCGCGAACTGCGCTAGCTACCCACTCAGGCTGGCGGTCCCCGAGGCCACTCAGCGCGAGCGGTACCGAAGCGCGGGCCGCACGCCCGGCCTCGGGAGCACGAGGTCGCCGTACACGACGGGCGTACCGCCCGGGTTGTCGATCTCCACCCGCTCACCCAGAGTGCCTTCGACCTTGATCCGGCTTTCGAACTGCCCCTGCGCGAGCGCAACATCGAGCTTGGGCATCTGAACGTTCGTGTCGGAGAGGGACATCCGGTGGTCGCACACGACGGCCGCAGCCATCGCATCCTCGTGTGACAAGGGCAGCAGCCCGATCCAAGGGTGCAAGTTGCGGCCCCCGAGCAGATCGGTCGACAGGCCGCCCGTCCTGTCCTTGACCTCCAAGAGCTCGGTCATCTCCTGCTCTGCCATGAAGGTCTGCGCTGAGAAGTACTTCCCGATCCGCCAGCAGCTCAGGGCGACGCAGTGCGCCTCGTCGGGGAGGTACTGCTGGAGGTCCGGGTTGCCTCGCTCAATGAGGACGGCGCCGTTTCGCTCAAAGAGCGCGTCGCCCCCCGTCGACCAGAAGCGCCCAGGAAAGGTCCTCGGGCGGAAGGCTGCGAAGTCAGCGGCGTACCGCTTCGCGATCAGCATTCCCCTGTAGTGGGTGTTGATCAGCCAGAGCAGCTTCACGAATTGCTCCTCCACGTCGCCGTCGGCGGTCAGGATCTGTGTTGGACGACCGGTGGTTAGCGCGTGATGAACCGCGAGATAGACCAGCGCCTCGTCCGTGGGGAGCGCTCCGGGTCCCTTCTTGGCCAACAGAAGGCCGCGCACGCCCAAGTCCTTCTGGATCCCGGCGTGCAGCGCGCTGCGGTCGGCCGCGTCAGGCTCGCGCCCGTGCTCTCGCCGAAAGCGGTCCTCTGCCGCCTGGATGTTGTAGCGACGCAGGCGCAGCAGCGCGAGGTAGTACTCGTAGACGTCGCGCCCGGGCTCACCAACGGCCGGCGGCTTCCATTCCGCGGGCTTGGCGGTGCCGTTCTTGATCGCCTTCACAAACACGTGCTCCGGATGGCGCGTGAGCCAGTCGCGCGACTCCGCCATCACGAGCGGCGTCAGGACCATACGGCCTGGCTTCTCAAGCAGCGCCTCGATGATCCTGTCATCCACGTCGTCGGCGAGCACGTTGTTGTCGATGAACCAGACCGCCTCGTCCGGGCTCTCCGCGATCGAGCGGGCGACCTCAACGGTGTTCATCGGCACCCGGTCGCCGAACTTCCAGTTCAGCCGCCGCATGTACGTCGGATGCTCAGCGACCGCCTTCGGTATGTCTTCGACTCCTTCGCGGTGGGCGTGCTCGACAGTTGAAGAACGCTTGGGCATGACCATCCCAGTCTAGAAACCCACTCGCGCAGCTCGGAGCGGTCTGGCTGTCGCGAAGAAGCGACGCGACTCCGGTCGAGTCGCTAGCCCATCTCGCACCTGATTCTGCGTGCCCGGCGTTCAGAGCGTTGACCACACCTAGGCAGGCTGGCACCAACGGCCGTCCTTCTCAGGCACGCCAGCACTTCGCCGCATATTACGGCCGATGCGTCTCCTTGCGATCGCGAGCCCGACTACGGTTCTCTCGTGAGTAGCTGCGTTTTCTGCGATCGCGAGGCCAAAAGCCGAGACGACCAGCAGCAGATTGTGCTTGGTGAGGACGAGGCGGCGCTTCCTGGACGCATTGGAGGCCGTTGATCAGGACACGGTAGCGCGCTTGCATGAACTGCGCGAGCACCCGTACCACCGGCTTCGGCGGGCACCGAAGGCTACGACGCCGTATGCCACGACGTCTATTAGTCGGGAGCCTCCCGAGTACGATCGTGTGACCACCGTCTACCAGCCCTGTGAGCGACTTCGACGGACATACCGAGAGCTACGCCGCCTACGAGGACGAGAGCGGCAACCCGCTGTTGGTGCTCTCATCGGTCCTGTTCTTCGACCTGCTTGGCGTTCAGAGCATGGCGAGAGCCCCTGACGCCGAGCAGAAACTCGGAGAGCTCCGGGTGGCACTACGCGAGGCCATCAAGCAGTCACAGATCGATCACCCATGGAGTTTGCAGGTATCCAGCTGGTTCACCGACAATGCGGTTGTTGCCCAGCCGCAGCAAACCTCCGAGCACAGCGAGAGCTTGATCGGCGGATTGGAGATCGTTGCGGCTGATCTCTTGGTGCATTGCTGGATTCGCGGGTTCCTTGGCCGGGGCGCCATCACCTACGGCGATCATCACATAAGCGACCGGTTCGTATTCGGTCCAGCGCTGGTCGAGGCGGTCAACCTCGAGAAGAAAACGCGATGGCCTCGCGTGGTACTCGGCGCAGACGCCGTCAAAGCCGAGCGAGAGCACAGCGCTTATTACAGCCAGGCGCTACAGAGTACCCAAAGCCGATGCCTGACGAGCGACGAGGACGGCGTCGTCTTTGTTGACCACCTCGGAGTCTACATCTCTAAGTCTGGAGAGTTGATCCCCGAGCAGGCTTTGCGCGCCATTCAGACCGTAACGACGAGAGCACTGTCCTCTCTGGAGCGAAACAAGGAGCCCTGGCTGAAGTGGCGATGGGCAGCTGAGTACCACAATCACGTACTCGCGAGCCGTCTGGTTAATCCTGAGCCATACCTCGTCGCACTACCCGAGGTTCGCCACCACTTCGCCGACTTTCTCGACCCGATGCCCAGCACTGAGCCCGGATCACCGTGGTACATCATGGATCGAGTCGACCGATCCTCTGTTGGCGAGCTCGGCTTCGATTTGCTGGTCCCTGACATGCCCGGCGTGTATGCGGTCTACCGCGGCGGCTTGCGCCAGTACGTTGGCGCAACCAAGAATCTCCACACAAGGATTGTGCGCTACCACCTGAGCCAGTCACCGAAAATGGCCGACTCAGCGCTGAGACGCAATGTCGCCGAGATGCTCGGGTTTGCATCTGCCGCCGCGATCAAGGACGGCTCCTACGTGCCTACCACGACTCAGGCAGCAGAGGTCCACCGATGGCTACTGGACTGTGAGATCGCCTGGATCGAGTGCGCGTCACGGGCCGACGCGCTGGCCGAAGAGCGCAAGCTCAAGCACCAGCAACTGCCGCCCCTCACCAAGCTCTGACTACAGCGGACCTCGCCAAAGAGACCACTATCCTCGCGATCCCGAAACACCGACGGGCGGTCTCCTTCTCGGAGGCTGGGCCGGCTCGACCTCCATCGGCATAGACGGGTCAAGTCGGCCCTTCCCTATCAAAGTCGCGTGCACCCACAACGTGTGCCCTGCAGCCCTCACGGGCCTAGCACGAAGCGCGCCCTCTCTGCTCGAAGCATCTGGTAGGGAGTGACAACTTCAACGCTTAGCGCCAAGCAGGCATTGGGGATCTTGATCCGTTTCGGCGAACTCGCGGGCGTCTCGTGTGTGACGACCACAAACTGCTTGGCATGCGCGTGGGCGACGAGATAGTAGTCGGCCACTTGCAAGAATTGGCTCGCTGCGGCCGGGTTGTAGTCGCCACTACCGGCCCAGGCGCTGACTGTCGCAAGACTGGGCACGATCGAGTCATCAGGTGCAAGGAAGAACTCCGGGCCTCGTGCCCCGGCCCATTGCGCCAGCTGGTCCGCGCCCGCCATAAGCTCGTCGTGGACCTTCTGGATACTGAACACGTTCCCGCTGTCGTTCTGCTGGAGGATCCAGTCCCAGAAGGCCGGACAGAAGTCGAAGCCGTAGTGCAGGTTCTTCGCCTGGATGAAGATGTTCGAGTCCAGGAGATATGCCATCAGGCGACCACGCCGAGCCTGTGCGCAAGCTCTTCAAAAGTGGCGTGCTTCTTGAAACCGAGCATCTGGAAGGCGTCGCGATGGAGCGTCTGGCCTTCTAGGGTGCTCTCGATCAACGCCCGCGCGAAGCGCTTGCTGACCCGCACCGGCTGCGTGTTGTAGAAGTTGCCGCCTGCGCTGGTCCGGTCCTCCATCAGCTCGAGGATCCGGTCGCGCTCGGCGGCATAGGCCGTCCGATACCGGGCCTCGTTCAGCAGCCCGGCATCGAAGACCCGTCGCAGCGCAACGAGCGTACTGACCTTGAATTGGCGCGCAAGTCTCTCGAGCTCGTCGGTGAGCCTTGCATCCTCGACTTCGACATCACCGAGGTCCGCGAGCGGCAACAGAAACTCCGCTGCCACCCGGTTGCACCAACGCTCGACCGTGTTAGCGGACGTCACGGCGATATCAACGTCGGAGACCGCCGACTCCCCAAGCCACAGGTGGGCAAGCTCGTGGGCAAGCGTGAAGATCTGCGCGGCCTTCGTGTCGGCGCCATTGACGAAGATCAGCGGCGCGAGGTCATCAGAGAGCGCGAAGCCGCGAAACTCCTGCGGGTCAAGCTTGCGGTGGGTATTGCTGCCGACCACACCGTTGACCATCACGAGTACACCGTGCTGCTCGGCCTCATCGATCAGACGTCGTGATGCCTCGCTCCAGCTCACTCCTCGCTCCTCAGGCTCGAACATAAGTACCGCCCGCATCAGACGAGCGGCCTCATCGACCTCGACGTCGGTCGTGAGCGTGCTGACGAAGCCGACCTGCGACTCGCGATGCGAGCGCGCGTAATCCCGGTACCACTCTTGGCGCCGCTGGCACTGGTAGATCGTGTCGAGCAGGTCGGGGCTGGCTTGCCCGATCTCGACTTCGCCGATCGTGCGGAAGTCGGGCAGAGGTAGACGCTCCTGCGGAGGGTGGGGCAAGAGCAGGTAGCCAACAGGCGTGTACGTCGCGCGGGCGAACTGCTCGAGCTGCTTCAGAGTCGGTTGCTTCTCGCCCACTTCCCAGGCATCAAGCGCCGGAAATCTCGCGAGCAGCCTGTCACGCGAGACGCGAGATCGACGCTGGGCCCAAGCGAGCAGCGCACCCTCAACTGGTACTCGGACCGTCATCGTCCGATCATACGAGACGACCGAGATACCTCTGATCGGCCGCGCAGAGGCGCGGTCCTTGCTCGAACTGCACCCCGCCTGCGAGCATTACCTCCGCTACCAACAAACACCCAAAAAGTGCTCATTTGCAGGGAAAAATAGCGGGGGCGGGATTCGAACCCGCGACCTTCGGGTTATGAGCCCGACGAGCTACCAGACTGCTCCACCCCGCGTCGCTCCTTATGTTCTAGCAAAGAAGCGCACGAGCGAACAGGCCCGCGAACCGCTGCGGTCGCCGCGCTGGCACGCCAAGGCTGATCGCCTGCTCGCTCGCCCGCCGACGTGCGCTCGCGCCCACAGTCGCCGCGCTGGCACGCCAAGGCTGATCGCCTGCTCGCTCGCCCGCCGACGTGCGCTCGCGCCCACAGTCGCCGCGCTGGCACGCCAAGGCTGATCGCCGGCTCGCTCGCCCGCCGCCGCCAGGCGGCCAGGCCGAGGTGGACCGCGCGCTCGCCCGCCGCGCAGCTCGCGCGTCTAGCATCCCGCGCGTGCGCGTAGCGGTGCTCGACATCGGCAGCAACTCCACCCGGCTGCTGATCGCCGAGGTAGATCCGGTCAGCGGCTCCGTGGAGGAGCTGCTGCGCCGCTCCGAGGTCACGCGTCTGGGGCACGGCGTGGACGCCACCGGCATGCTGGACGAGGAGGCCATGCAGCGCGTGTTCGCCACGCTCGATCGCTACCGCGCGCACATCGATCGGGAGCGCGCCACCGCCAATCTCGCGGTGCTCACCTCCGCCGTGCGCGACGCCGCCAACGGCGCGCAGTTCGCCCAGCGCGTGCAACAGCAGTACCGCCTCGACGCGCGCGTGCTCAGCGGCGACGAAGAGGCTCAGCTCACGTTCCTCGGCGCCATGTCCGGCCGGCGCGCGCCGGACCACGAGACCGCGCCGGACCATCACACCGCGGCGGCGGGCCACCGCGGCGTGGCCGGCGGCACGAGCTCGGACGCCGCCACCGTCGTCATCGACATCGGCGGCGGCTCCACCGAGTTCGTCGTCGGCGTCGGGCGCACTGCCCGCTTTCACACCTCGCTGCGCGCCGGCGTTGTGCGCATGTCGGAGCGCCACATCCACAGCGACCCGCCCGCTGCCGAGGAGCTGCACGTGCTGGCCGCCGACGTGCGCGCCACCTTCCAGCAGGGACTGCCTGCCGAGCAGCGACGGCACGTCGTCCAGGGCATCGCCGTCGCCGGCACCGCCACCTCCGCCGCCGCCATCGACCAGGAGCTCGACCCTTACGACCCCGCGCGCGTCCATCGCTACCGGCTGGAGCTCGCCACCGTCGAACTGCTGCTCGCGCGCCTCGCCCGCATGCACGAAGCCGAGCGCCGCCAGGTCGTCGGCCTGCACCCCGACCGCGCCCCCACCATCGTCGCCGGCATGATCCTGCTCGAGGAGGCCATGCGCGCGTTCGCGCTCGAGCACGTCGAGGTCTCAGAGCACGACATCCTCTACGGTGGCGCGCTGCAGCTCGCCGGCGTCCGCTGAGCCACGTGCCCGTCCTCACGGCGGCGCGCCACAGCCCGCCCCGGACCGCCCGCGCCCGCCGAGACGCGCGCCCCGCCGCGGTCGCTGCGCCAGGTTCGACTTGCTACGCCAGGTTCGACTTGCGCGGGTACACCACGCTGGGGTCCGTCAGCACGTTCACCAGCGCCGGCGCGTGCGCCGCCAGCGCCCGCTCGAGCGCCGGGCGCAGCTCATCCGGGCGCCGCACCAGCTCTCCCTCGCAGCCCAGCGCCGCCACCACCTCGTCGTAGCGCGTGCCCGGCCGCAGCTCCGCCGCCACCGAGTAGCCGTACAGGAACTCCATCGGGTGCTTCTCCAGCGCCCAGATGCCGTTGTTGCCCATCACCCCCACCACGTGCACGCCGTGGCGCGCCAGCGTGTCGAACTCCATGCCCGAGAAGCCAAACGCGCCGTCGCCCAGCAGCAGCACCACCTGGCGCTCAGGACGCGCCAGCTTCGCCGCCAGCGCGTAGCCCGGCCCAGTGCCCAGGCAGCCGAACGGCCCCGGGTCCAGCCAGCAGCCCGGCTCGTAGCTGTCCACCACGCGGCCCGCGTACGACACGAAGTCGCCGCCGTCGCCGATCACGATCGCGTCGCGGTCCAGCACGCGCGCCAGCTCTGCGTACAGCCGCATCGGGTGAAGCGGCGCGCGCTCGTCCTCCAGCTCCGCCCGCTCCGCCTCGCGGCGCTCGCGCTCCGCCGCGCGCAGCCGCTCGATCCACTCCTCGCCCTGCCGCGCCTGCCCCGCCGTCGCCGCGCGCAGCTCGCTCAGCGTCTGCGCGATCGCGCCGTAGCACTCCGCCGACGGCGCCCGTGGATGCTCGCGCTCCGGCTCTTGCGCGTCGATCACCACGATCTCCGTGTCCTCGCCGAACGCGCCGCCGAAGCCCAGGCGGAAGTCCATCCGCACCCCCACCACCAGCGCCACGTCCGCCTCCCGCAGCGCCTGTGAGCGCACCCTCGAGAAGAACAGCTCGTCGTCCGCCGGCACGCAGCCGCGCGCCAGCCCGTTCAGCAGCACCGGTATGCGCAGCTCGCGCGCCAGCGCCAGCAGCTCCCGCTCGCCGTGCCCCCAGTACAGGTCCGTGCCCGCCATCACCACCGGCCGCTCCGCGCCGCGCAGCAGCGCCGCCGCGCGCTCCACCGCCGCCGCCGGCGCGCCCACCGGGTCCGCGCTCGCCAGCGCAGCCTCCTCCGCCGGCGTCTCCTCCGCCTCCATGAACGCGTAGTCCAGCGGGAAGTCCACGAACGCCGGGCCGCCGTGAGGCCTTGCCGCCACCGCCAGCGCCTCGTCCACCAGCGCCGGGATCTCCGCCGTGCTCTCCGCCGTCGTCGCCAGCTTGCTCAGCGGGCGCACAAACGGCACGTGGTCGATCTCCTGCAGCGAGCCCTGGCCCCAGCGCAGCGCCGGCGCGCGGCCCCCCAGCACCAGCATCGGCGAGTGGTTCGCCTGAGCCGACGCCATCGCGCTCATCCCGTTCGTCACGCCCGGCCCCGCCGTCAGCGCGCACACGCCAACTTCGCGTGTCACCTTCGCCCAGCCCTCCGCCGCAAACGCCGCCGTCGACTCGTGGCGCACGTCCACGATCTCGATGCCCTCCTCGCGGCAGCCGTCGTAGATCGAGAAAAGGTGGCCGCCCGACAGCGTGAACAGCTTGCTCACGCCGTGCGCCTTCAGGCGCCTCGCCACCAGCCTGCCCCCGTGGAACGTCTGTGCCTCCTGCGCGCTCTGCGTCCCCATCGCCACGCCACTCTATCCACCGCCCGTTCGCGATCCGCCGCCCGCGCGCACCAGCAGCTTCGCAACCCCTTCATTCAACACTTATTCAGCGCTTAGAAGGGCGCAACTATGCCGTTGCTAGCGTGTCCTAGGTAGGGACAGCAGCTACCTGCCCTGTCGATGGAGGCCTCAGCTCTCACAACCCACGGCAGCATCTCGGGCCTGCGCGGCCCGTCCCCGCTGCTGCGCCTGCAGTCAGACGAGCGCCTCATCGCGCTCACCCGCCGCGGCCAGCACGCCGCCTTCGAGGTGCTGTTCGCGCGCTACCAAACGCGCCTGCTCGCCTTCTGCCGGCACATGCTCGGCTCCCGCGAGGACGCCGAGGACGTGCTCCAGGAGGTCTTCGCCTCCGCCTTCAACGCAGTGCTCGCCGACCAGCGCCACATCAACGTGCGGCCCTGGCTCTACCGCATCGCGCGCAACCGCTCGCTCAACCACCTGCGCCGCGCCAGCGCCGTCGGCGTCGACTCCATGGACGTGCACTTCGCCGACGGCGGCATCTCCACCAGCGACAAGGTGCTGCGCCGCGAGAGCTTCCGCGAGCTCATCGACGACGTCCACACGCTGCCCGAGACGCAGCGCACCGCGCTGCTGCTGCGCGAGATCGACGCCCTCTCCTACGAGCAGATCGCGCACGCCATGGAGACCACCGTGCCGTCCGTCAAGTCGCTGCTCGTGCGCGCCCGCATCTCGCTAGCCGAGGCCGCCGAGGCGCGCAAGCTCAGCTGCCAGGACGTGCGTCTCGAGCTCGGCGAAGCCGCCGAGGGGCTGCTCAAGATCAGCACGCCCGTGCGCCGCCACCTGCGCAGCTGCCAGCGCTGCAGCGCCTTCCGCAAGCAGCTCAGGCACAACAACCGCGCGCTCGCCGTCGTCATGCCCGTCGCGCCGCTGCTCATCGCCAAGAAGCTGCTGCTCGCCAAGCTCGGCTCCACCGCCTCCGCAGGGGGCGCCACCGTCGCCAGCAGCGCCAGCGCCGGGGCTGGCGCCGGCGCAGGGGCCGGCGCCAGCGCAGGGGCCGCCGGCATCGGCGCAGGCGCCGCCGCCGGCGGCAGCAGCCTCAGCGGCGTCGTCACAGCCGGCGCCGGCGCGCTCGCCACCAAGGCCGTCGCCGGCCTCGCCGCCGCCGCCATCGTCACCGCCGGCGCCGTCGCCGCCGACCACGCCGCCACCACGCCGCGCCACCACCAGCCGCTCGCCACCGCCGCCAGCGGCCAAGCCGCCCGCTCCAGCTACCAGGCACCAGTGGTCGTGCACCAGTCGCTGCAGCCCGTCAGCGCCAGCAACAACCCGCCCGCCGCCCGCCGCCGCGCGCGCCGCCACAGGCCCACGCAGCTCCTCGCTCGCACCGCCGCCCCAGCCGCCGCTCCCGTCAGCGCGAGCGCAACCGCGCCCGCCACGCCCCAGCCCCAGCCCGCCGACGCGCCCGCCGTCACCGAAGTCACCAGCCAGACCACCGAACTCCCCGCCGCAGCCACCAGCGTGCCCACCACCTCCGTCAACGCCGCCGCGCCCGCCGTCGACGACGCCCCCGCCAGCACCGCCACCGCCACCGCCGCGCCATCGAGCGAACCTGCCGCCGACGGCGATCCCGCGAGCGAACCCAGCACCACCCCCAGCTCGCCGCCGCCCAGCTCGCTCGCCACCCAGCCCGAAGCTCAGGAACAGTACGCCGCCGGCGGCGAAAGCCCTGAAGGCACCAGCCCCGCCGAAAGCGAAGACCACACCGGCTCACCCACCGGCGCCGGCGCGCAGAGCGGCGTGGACGGCAGCGTCACGCCGGGTCTGGGCGGCGCCGGCGCGCAGAGCGGGGTCGACAGCGGCGGCACGCAGGCCACGGCCGGCGCCGGCATCGCCGCCGGCGAAGCCGCCGCGCCCGATCGGATCGTGCTGCGCGTCGGCCGCCGGCAGGGCGGCGCCTACCCGCGGTCGCGGCACCGCCTCTAGAAGCTGAACGTCTTCAGCGGGCGCAGCAGCACGCCCGTCTCGCCCACTTCCAGCGGCGAGCGCACCGCCGCCACCGCGCCGGCCGCGTTCAGCATCCACACCAGCACGCCCTCGCGCGGGTGCGCCTCACCCGGCGGCAGCAGCAGCACGTCGCGCGCAAACAGCCGCTCGCCTTCCGCGCGCGTGTAGTACGCGATCTCGTAGCCGATCAGGGTGTTGTTCACTTTCGTCTTGCCCTCGCCGCGCAGCTCGAAGTGCGGCACCGTGCGCGCCAGCCTGCGCACCAGGCCGCTCGCATACAGCGCCACCTGCGTGTCAGGTTCGATCGCATACCGCGCCAGCCGCAGCGGCGACACCGCATACGCGTACTTCAGGCGGCCGTCCGGCCAGCGCGCCTGCAGGCGCACCAGCTCCCCCGGGCCCGGCGCCGTGCGGTACAGGCCGCGGTATTCGAAGCCGAAGCTCACACCGCCGCCCGCATGCCGGTAGCGCGCGTTCTCGAGCGTCAGCGCCAGCCCCGCCAGCGCCGCCACCGCCAGCACGCCCGCCGCCGTCAGCGCCGCGCGCGCCGGCCTCGACGCCGCCCGCCAGCGCGGCGCCAGCAGCGCGCCCAGCGTCGGCCCGTACTCCTGCTTCACCCGCAGCGCTCGCACCGCGCTCAGCGCCCGCCGCCGCCGCCCGTCAACGGGGGCCGCGCCTCATTCGCCGATCGAGAACAGCGCTTCCAGATCGTGGCGCGAATACGCCGCGAACGCCACCATCGTCTGCGTGCGCTGCACCCCCGGCAGCGCCCCGATCTGCCCCGTCACCACGTCCGCCAGCTGCTCGTGGTCCGGCACCCGCACGATCGCCACGAAGTCCCACTCGCCGGTCACCGAGTACGCCTCCGCCACGCCCTCGATGTCCGCCAGCGCGCCCCCCAACGTCGACAGCGCGTCGCGCTCCGCCTCGATCAGCACCACCGCGTTGGTCATCGGCATCCGCCGCCCATCCTACGCCCGCGCACCCTACGTCTCCACGCCGCTCATCCGGTGCAGGCCGAAGCCCACCAGCAGGCCCAGCGCCGCGCCCGTCACGCCCGCCAGCCAGCTCGCCTCTTCGCGCGCAAACGGCATCGCCAGCAGCAGCGCCGCCAGCGCCCCCGCGCCCAGCAGGTCGCCCTCGCGGTACGCGCCCGCGCGCGCCGCCTCCAGGTCCGGCGCAGCCCACGCCGCCAGCAGCGCCAGCGCCGCCGCGTTGCCGCCGCTCACCTGCGGCAGTTCGTACGCCGCGCCCGCCACCAGCGCGCCCGTCACGCTCGCCCCGAAGAACAGCGCCAGCACCGTCGCCGGCCCGTGCCTGCGCTCCAGCAGCCAGCCGAAGATCGCGATCGCGAGGATCGCCACGAACGCGTACAGGCCGTCGATGTACACCAGGCCGTTGCTCAGCAGCTTCCACCAGTCGCCCTGCAGCGGGCCCACCACCGCCAGGCGCAGGTACAGCGTCGAGTCTGCGTGCGCCGCCACCCACAGCGCGCAGCTCGCGCCCACCAGCGCCACCGTCGCATACGGGCGATCTGTCGCCCAGCGCCCGCGTCGCGCCACGCGCGCCCGCGCCCACGCGCGCTCGCGCGCCGGCTCTCCGGCCGCGCCGCGCCTGCCCAGCAGCCCCCGCGCGCGCCCCCGCAGCTTGCTCGTCTGCGCCTTCGCCGGCGGCAGCTTCGGAGCGCGCCTGCGCAGCCTGTGCCCGCAGTACGGGCACTCCGTGATGTACGGGCTCACCTCCGAGCCGCACTGCTTGCACACAACGAACAGATCAGCTCCTGAAGGCATCCGGAGACCCATTCTACGGGCCTCCCCGCCCCCGCCAGCGCGCCTCTGGAATACTCACCCGCATGACCACCGCATCGCACAGCAAGCTCTACATCCTCGCCTTCGACCATCGCGGCTCCTTCCAGAAGAAGTTCTTCGGCATCGACGGCGAGCCCGACTCGGAGCAGACCGCCATCATCGCCGACGCCAAGCACCTCATCTTCGAGGGCCTGCTGCAGGCCGTCAGCGCCGGCGCCGACCCGTCGGTGACCGGCGTGCTCGTCGATGAGCAGTTCGGCTCCACCGTGCCCGCCGAGACGCACGAGAAGGGCCTCAAGCTGGCCATGCCCGCCGAGCGCTCCGGGCAGCCCTCCTTCGACTTCCAGTACGGCGAGGACTTCGGCGAGCACATCCTGCGCTTCGACCCCGACTACACCAAGGTGCTCGTGCGCTACAACCCCGACGGCCACGCCGACGGCAACCGCGAGCAGCTCGCCAAGCTCAAGCAGCTCAGCGACTGGCTGCAGCAGCACCAGCGCAAGTTCCTGTTCGAGCTGCTCGTGCCCGCCGAGCAGGCCCAGCTGGACGCCGTCGGCGGCAGCGTCGAGCGCTACGACGCCGACCTGCGCCCCGAGCTCATGCGCCGCGCCATCGCCGAGATCCAGCACGCCGGCATCGAGGTCCACATCTGGAAGATCGAGGGCGTCGACGAGCGCGCGCACTGCGAGATGCTCGTCGCCCAGGCGCGCAGCGGCGGCCGCAACGAGGTCACCTGCGTGGTGCTCGGCCGCGGCGCCGACGACGCCAAGGTCGACCAATGGCTCGCCGCCGCCGCGCCCGTCGACGGCTTCATCGGCTTCGCCATCGGCCGCTCCATCTGGTGGGACCCGCTCAAGGCCTACGTCGACGGCAAGATCGAGCGCTCCGCCGGCGCCCGCAAGATCGCCGAGAACTACCTGCGCTTCGTCGCCGTCTACGAGCGCGCCGAGCGCGCCACCACCGCCGCGTAGCGTGAGCTCACTTCGAGGGATGGATCATCGTTCCTGGCAAGGATCGATGCCCGCCCACCAGCGTGGTGTGCTTCGCACACGAGCGACTGCGAAGTGCCCCGAACGGGGTAAGGACGCCGCCAGGGACGAGGAGACCTCGCCATGAAGATGCGCCAGAGCCTCGCCGAGTGGGAGCAGGCGTTCGCGCGCGAGGCCACGCTCGACCGCCGCCGCCGCGACTCGCTCAGGCGCACCACCGAGCGGCGCGCGCTCAAGCGCGAAGCAGAGCGCCGCCACAAGCGCGGCTCCGTGCGCTTCGTGCTGCTGGTGCTCGCGCTGATGCTCACCGCCGCGATCGTCACCGTGGTGATGTTTCGCACCCTCTACCTGCTGCTCGGCTGAGCCGCGCCCGCCGCGCCCGCCGCGCCTCTGCGCGTGGGCCACGCGCCACCCCGCACGCCGCCAGCGCGCGCCGCCGTGCCTGCGCACCGCGCGCGCGTTCCGGCTACTGAGAGCCGTCGCCCAGTTCGCGCAGCGACTTCTCCACCTCGGCGGGCTGCGACTGCGCCTGCGCGCCGTCCTTGCTCGGCGGCGCGCCGCCCGCTTCGCGGTGGATCTCCAGGTAGATCTCCTTGCGGAACACCGGCACCCGCTGCGGCGCCTGGATGCCTATGCGCACCTTCTCGCCCATCACAGACAGCACCGAGACCTCGATCTCGTCCCCGATCATGATGCTCTGGTTGGACTTCCGCGTCAGCACCAGCATTTGGGTGCACCTTCCTCTTTGCCTACCGGCGAACCGGCGCAACCCAAATCGCCGGAGAGGCAAGCATAGTCACAGCGCCGGGGGAACGCATCGCGATTGCTCGAAGCTGCATGCGCGCGTGCCGCCGCGGTCGTCCGGGCCGGCGCAAGCCCGCTTGTCTGCGCGCCCACGGGGCGCTTGCGCTAGTCTCCCGGACCGTCCATGCCCCGGAAATCTCTGCGTCCGCACCTCAACCAGATCCGTGCTTGGGTGCGGCAGGGCCGAACCGACGCCTGGGTCGCCCACCAGCTCGAGGTCAGCGTGCGCGACATCGAGCAGTTCAAGCGCCAGAACGAGCTCGTCGGCGAGGACGACGCGCTCGACAGCGGCAGCGAGTACCCCGAGGAGATCGACCTGCGCGCCGAGGACGACGCGCTGATCGCCGCCGAGCTCGAGGCCGCCGAAGCCGCGGCCGAGGCAGAAGCCGAGGCGGCCGCCGAAGCCGAAGCCGCAGCCGACGCCGAGCGCGCGGGCGAGGACGGCGAAGAGGGCGGCGACGGCGAGGACGGCGAGGAGGACGGCGACGGCACACGCGCCGGCACACGCACGCGCCGGCGAGGGCGTCGTGGCGGGCGCGGGCGCCGTGCGCGCAACGTGGGACCGCTCGAGGGCACCTTCGACCACGGCGAGGAGGGCTACGGCCTGTGGCTCGATCCCGCCATCCAGGACAACCCGATCTACGCCGAGCACTGGGCCGGACACCGGCCCGTGGAGGTCGAGATCGAGGAGGACCGCATCGTCATTCGCCGCATCGGCGACGAGTAGCGGCGCTAAGCCTCCGACAGCGCCCTGCGTCCGCCTGCGTAGTCGGAGGCCTCGCGCAGGTAGCGCGCGAAGGCTGCGTCTACCACCACGCCAGCCTCCCACGCCCAGGGATCCTCGGGCGCGAGCTTCATCGCGAGCTGCACGCACCAGCTGGGGCCGCTCTCGTACAGCGCCACCAGCTCGTCGGCGTAGAAGCGACCGCCGAGGCGGCGGCGCAGCTCGTCCACCAGCGCATTGCTCACGCGCATCAGCGTCTGCGCGCGCTCCGGCGGTGCGCTCGCGAGGCGTCGCTCGCCCTGCTGCCACTGGTAGATCGCGGTCTCGAACGACACTGCGGCCGAGGCTAGCAGCGGCTCGCCGCGGGGCCGCGCGGCGCGCGGCCGCGGGGCGCGCGGCCGCGGGGCGCTCAGCGGCGCGGCAGCCCGCCGACCACGTAGGGCTGCTCGTTGGCGCGCATCATGCCCAGCTTGCGCGCCTCTGTTTCCAGCGTGCCCGGCGCGGTGAGCTGCGCGCGCTGGCGCAGCAGCTGGCGATGTTCGCGCTGCAGCGCCGCCACGCTTGCGTCGTCGTGCCTGGCCTGCCGCCAGGTGGACAGCATCTGCACGCCGCCGCTGGCGTACAGGTAGGCCAGCGCCACCAGCACGCACAGCATCGCCACCCGACCCAGGCGGTCCCAGCGCAGGCGTGCAGCCAGAGGCATGCAGCACGCTTTCGCCCCTGCGGCCCAGGCTCCTGCCTGGCGGCGCGCGCGGAAGGGCTCAGGGGCGCACGCCGACGGCTCGGCGGCGCGCGGCGGCTCGGCGGCACGCCGGCAGCTCGGCGGCGCGCGGCGGCTGCTCGAGGCGCGTGCGGAAGGCTCAGGGGCGCGTGCGGAAGGCTCAGGGGCGCGCGAACGCGCTGCGCCCGGGGAAGCTGGCGGCGGCGCCGAGCTGCTCCTCGATGCGCAGCAGCTGGTTGTACTTGGCGACGCGGTCCGAGCGCGAGGGCGCGCCGGTCTTGATCTGGCCGCAGCCGGTGGCCACGGCGAGGTCGGCGATGGTGACGTCCTCGGTCTCGCCGGAGCGGTGGCTGATGACGGCGGTGTAGCCGGCCTCGCGCGCCATCGCGATCGCGCGCAGGGTCTCGGTGAGCGTGCCGATCTGGTTGACCTTGACGAGGATCGAGTTGGCTACGCCGGAGTCGATGCCGCGGCGCAGGCGCTCGGTGTTGGTGACGAACACGTCGTCGCCGACCAGCTGCAGGCGCCCGCCGAGGCGCTCGGTGTGGGTGACCCAGCCGTCCCAGTCCTGCTCGTCCATGCCGTCCTCGATCGACACGATCGGGTAGCGCCCGGCGAGCTCCGCCCAGTAGTCGGTGAGCTCGGCGGCGGACAGCGTGCGGCCCTCGTGCTCGAGCACGTAGGCGCCGTCGCGGTAGAGCTCGCTGGTGGCGGGGTCGAGCGCGATCGCGACCTGCGCCCCAGGCTCGTAGCCGGCTGCTTCGATGCCCGCAACCAGCATCTTCAGCGCGTCCTCGTTGGAGGCCAGGTCGGGCGCGAAGCCGCCCTCGTCGCCGACGGTGGTGCCGAGGGCGCGCTCGTGCAGCGTGCGCCCCAGCGCGTGGAACACCTCGGCGCCCATGCGCAGGCACTCCGAGAAGCTGGCGGCGCCGCAGGGCACGATCATGAACTCCTGGAAGTCGACGGCGTTGTCGGCGTGCGCGCCGCCGTTGAGCACGTTCATCATCGGCACCGGCAGCACGTGCGCGGCCTCGCCGCCGAGATAGCGCCACAGCGGCAGGCGCAGCTCGGCGGCCTGCGCCTGCGCGGCCGCCAGCGACACGCCGAGGATCGCGTTGGCGCCGAGGCGCGACTTGTTGGGCGTGCCGTCGAGCTCGATCAAGGTGCGGTCGAGGCCCTCCTGGTCGGCCGCCTCCAGGCCCGCGACCGCGGCGGCGATCTCGCCGTGCACGTTGGCGACCGCGCGCGTGACGCCCTTGCCGCCCCACGCGGCGCCGCCGTCGCGCAGCTCGGTGGCCTCGAACTCGCCGGTGGAGGCGCCGGAGGGCACCGCGGCGCGGCCGCCGGCGCCGGAGCGCAGGGCTACCTCGACCTCCACGGTGGGGTTGCCGCGGCTGTCCAGGATCTGGCGTGCGTGGACGCGCTCGATCTCGCTCATGCGCGGCGCGCGCGCCTACGCGGCACGAGCACGCTTCCTAGCCTTTGGCTTTGGTGGTGCTGGTGGCGGTTTTCGGCGCTTTGTAGGACTTGCAGTCGGCCACCACGTAGCCCGAGCGGCATTCGGTTTTGCTCTGCCACTTCTTTTTGAAGTTTTTGACGAACTTGCTGAGCGCGCTCTGCTCGTTGGTCGAGATCAGCTGCGCTTTGATCGCGGATTTCACCTTCGACAGCGGCTCCTGCGTGCCGGGGGTGAGGCTTTCCACCTGGTAGACGTAGTAGCCGAACGGCGTCTTCACGGGACCGCCGAGCACGCCCTTGGAGGCCTTGAAGATCGCTTCGTCGAGCGCCTTCTCCTCCTCGCCTTTGACCACTTCCTTGAGCAGCCCGCCGTTGGCCTTGCTGGTGGGGTCGATCGAGTCCTTCTTGGCGACCGCCGCGAAGTCGTGCCCCGATTCGATTTCCTGCTTGGCCTTCTTGGCCGCTGCTTCGGTCTTGGTCAGCACGATCCGCACGTTGCGCTTTTCGGGCGTGCCGTACTTGGACTTGTTTTCGTTGTAGTACTTGGTGATCTGCGCGTCGGTGACTTTGCTCTTTTCCTTGACCACCTGCTTCTGGATTTTCTGCGAGAGCAAGTTGAGCTTCACGCGCAGCAGCAGGTCTGAGACGGTCTGGCCGGAGCTCTTCAGGAATTTTTCGAATTCGGACGCCTTCGGGAACTGCGCCGTCTTGATTTTCGTGAATTCCTTCTTGACCTGCTGGTCGCTCAGCTTCACGTTCAGCGACTGCGCTTCGCCCAGCACCCACTGCGAGGAGATGAGGAAGCCGAGCACCTCGCTCTGCAGCGATTTGTACTGCTGCTCGCACTCCGACTTGAGCTCGGCGGTGGTCGGCTTTTTCTGCCCCTTGGCCGGTTTCGGCGAGGTGGCCGCGAGGTGCGCGATGCAGGCCGAGTAGTTCGGCGGTTCCGGCACGATCGGCTTTTCGGTGCTGCCGGCCGAGCTGGAGGCCGAGGCCACCGACATCCAGTGGTTGAACGTGTCCTTGGTGATGGCGGTGCCGTTGACGCTCACCACCGCGTTGCCGGGTATGCCGCCGCACGCCGCGATCGCGACGGCTGCAAACAAAACGGCGCCTAGCGCCGCGGAGAACCTCAGGGCTTTGGACACGTCGGGCCGCACTCTAGCGGAAAGAACCTGAGGGATGCTTAACGAGTTCCTAAGCGGCCTCGCGCACCACCGCGAGCAGCGCGTCGGCGGCGCGCACCACGCTGGGGAAGCGCTGGGCGCCGTCCTTGGGCACGCGCAGCGAGACCTGCGAGCGCCCGGACTCGTAGAGCGCTTCCGGCAGCTCCTGGCGCAGGCGCCTGGCGCGCGCGGAGTCGAGCTCGATGGGCGCGACCGCGAGGCGGTCGCCGCGGAAGCTCACGGTGCGCGCGCCGGCCTGTCCGAACTTGATGCGCGCGCGCTGCAGCGCGAGCAGGTTCTGCACGGGCTCGGGCAGCGACCCGAAGCGGTCCTCGAGCTCCTCGCGCAGCTGCTCCACGTCGGCCACCTCGAGTGCGCTGGCGACGCGCCTGTGCACCTCGATCTTGGCCTGCTCGTAGGGCACGTAGTCGGCCGGCACGTAGGCGTCGACGTTGACGTCGAGGCGCACCGGCTCGGCCGGCTCGGGCGCGCCCGCGCCGTCCGCGTGGCCCTCGCGGCCGGCGGCTGCGACGGCCTCGTCGAGCATCTGCATGTACAGCTCGAAGCCGAGCGCGGCGACGTGCCCGGACTGCTCGTCGCCGAGCAGGTTGCCGGCGCCGCGGATCTCGAGGTCGCGCATGGCGATCTTGAAGCCGGCGCCGAGCTCGGTGTAGTCGGACAGCGCTGACAGCCGCTGCGCGGCCTCGGGCGTGAGCGCGGCGGCGGCGTCGTAGAGCAGGTAGGCGTAGGCGCGCTCGCGGCTGCGCCCGACGCGCCCTCGGATCTGGTAGAGCTGGGCGAGGCCGAAGGCGTCGGCGTGCTCCACGATCAGCGTGTTGGCCTGCGGGATGTCGATGCCGGACTCGATGATGGAGGTGCACACGAGCACCTCGGCGCCGCCGCGCAGGTAGTCCATCATCACCTGCTCGAGCTCGCCCTCGCCCATCTGCCCGTGCGCCACGGCGAAGCGCACGCCGGGGCACAGCGCGCGCAGGCGCTCGGCGGTCTCGTCGATCGAGTCCACACGGTTGTGCAGGAAGAACGCCTGGCCGCCGCGCTCGTGCTCGCGCAGGATGGCGCGCTTGACGAGCTCCTCCTCGTACTCGCCGACGTAGGTGCGCACCGGCCGGCGGCCCTCGGGCGGGGTCTCGATCACGGAGATGTCGCGCAAGCCGGCGAGCGACATCTGCAGCGTGCGCGGTATCGGCGTGGCGGACATGGCGATCACGTCGACCTTCAGCTTGAGCTGGCGCAGCAGCTCCTTCTGCTTGACGCCGAAGCGCTGCTCCTCGTCCACGATCAACAGGCCCAGGTCCTTGGCGCGCACGTCGCGCGAGAGCACGCGGTGGGTGCCGATGAGGATGTCGGTGCGCCCCGCGGCGAAGCCCTTGATCGCGTCTTTCTGCTCGGCGGCGCTGCGGAAGCGCGACACCTGCTCGAGCGTGAAGGGGTAGTCGGCGAGGCGCTCGGCGAAGGTGCCGTAGTGCTGCTGGGCGAGGATCGTGGTGGGCACCAGCATCAGCACCTGCTTGCCCTCGGCGGCGCACTTGAAGGCGGCGCGCAGCGCCACCTCGGTCTTGCCGTAGCCCACGTCGCCGCAGATCAGCCGGTCCATCGGCCGCGGCGCTTCCATGTCGGCCTTGACGAGCTCGATCGCTTCGCGCTGGTCGGGCGTCTCGGTGAACGGGAAGCGCTCCTCGAACTCGCGCTGCCAGTCGGAGTCGGGGCCGAAGGCGTGGCCGGCGCGGCGGCGGCGCTCGGCGTACAGGCTGAGCAGCTCGCCGGCGAGCTCCTGCGCGGCGCGCCGCGCGCGCGCCTTCATCGTCTCCCAGCGCGTGCCGCCGAGCTTCGACAGCGCGGGCGCGGAGCCGGCGCCGGCGCCGACGTAGCGGGAGATCTTGGCGAGCTGGTCGACGGGCACGTAGACGCGGTCGTCGCCCTGGTACTCGAGGTAGAGGTAGTCGCGCGTTACGCCCGCCACGGTGCGCGTATCGAAGCCGGCGAAGCGCGCCACGCCGTGGTCCTCGTGCACCACGATGTCGCCGGTGCGCAGTTCGGTGAAGGAGCGCAGCGCGCCGCGCCCGGAGGGTCGCGCGCCGGCGGCGCCGTCGCGGCCGCGCTCGGCCTGGCGGCGGCGCAGCAGGCGGTGCTCGGGGTAGACCGCGAGCTTCAGCTGCGGCGCGAGGAAGCCCTCGCGCAGCGACGCGGCGGCGAAGCGCAGCGAGGGCTCGAGCGGGTGGTGGCCCACGTCCACGCCCTCGCCCTCGCCCAGCCAGCCGGCCTTCAGGCGGGCCAGGTTGTAGGCGGCGCGCTCGCCCTCGCCGCGGCGCGGGAAGGCGACCACGGTGCGGTAGCCGGAGCGCACCAGCCGCTCCAGCTCCGGCTCTGCTTCGGCCAGCGAGCGCGCGGCGACGTCGGCGGACTGCGCGCGCAGCTCGATCTGCTGCCCGCTGGAGAGCGCCGACAGCCACGTGCGCGCGCGCGCGGACAGGGTCGAGCGGATCGCCTCGGGGCTGACGTACAGCCGCTGCGCGTCGCGCTCGCCGAAGGCGGCGCACACGTCGCTCCAGTGGTCCGCCAGCACCGGCTCGAGGTCCTCCTCGGCGCCCACCATCAGCTCCGCCCTGTCGCCGACCAGCTCCAGCAGCGCGCCGAAGCGCTCCAGCGGCAGCAGCTCCGCGATGTCGGGCCGCTCGGAGGCGTCGTCCGCGGCGGCGAGCTCGGCGAGCTCGCGGTGCTCGAGTGCGAGCTCGGCGGCGGGCGCGATCTCGACCTCCTGGGCGTCGCCGAGCGAGCGCTGCGTGAAGGTGGAGAACCAGCGCAGCGATTCGATCTCGACGTCGAGCATGTCGACGCGCACGGCGCGCTCCTCGGTGGCTGCGAACACGTCGAGGATGCCGCCGCGCAGGGCGAACTGCCCGCGCTCGTCGACCTGCTCCACGCGTTCGTAGCCTGCGCTGACGAGCTCGTGCGCGCACTCGTCGAGGTCGAGCAGGTCGCCGACGCGCAGCGTGAACGAGCGCGGGCGCAGCTCCGGGTCGGGCACCTTCTCGGACAGCGCCACGGCGCTGACGACCACCACCGGCGGCTCGGCGTCGCCGTGCTGTGCGAGCAGCGCGTCGAGCGCGGCCACGCGCAGCCCCACGAGGTGCGCGGGCGGCGAGAGGTGCGACTCGTAGGCTACGCCGCGCGAGGGGTAGTAGCGCACGCGCCGCGGCGCGAGCCAGGCGCGCAGGTCGCCGGCCAGGTCGCGCGCGCCGCGGTCGTCGCCGACCACCACCAGCGTGGGCCGCCTGCCGCCGGGGCCGCCGGCGGCGACGACGGAGCCGGCGCCGGCGCCCGCAGGACCGGCGTCGGCGAGCGCGGCGATCACATAGGCGCGCAGCGAGGCGGACACGAAGGCGTGCCCGCCGTGGCGGGCGAGCGCTGCGGCGGCGGCATCGTCGTCGATCAGCCCGAGCAGCGTTCGCAGCGCGCCTTCGCGGCGGGCGCTCATGCGGGAGCCCCAGGCGCGGGCCCGCCTGCCGCTTGCGCGGGCCCGCCAGCCGCTTGCGCGGGCCCGCCAGCGTCCGGCGCGGGCGCACCCGCCTGGCCGGCGTCGAGCACCACCTGCTCGACGGCGTCGGCGGCGCGCTGGACGAGCTCGCGCACCTCCTGGGGGCTCTGGCGGAAGCGTCCGAGCACGTAGGCGGAGACGATCTCGGGGTCGGTGGACTGGGGCCGCCCGACGCCGGCGCGCACGCGCATGAAGTCGGCGCTGCCGAGCTCGCGCTTGAGCGACTTGAGCCCGTTGTGCCCGGCGAGGCCGCCGCCGAGACGCGTGCGCACCTCCCCGAAGGGCAGGTCGATGTCGTCGTGCACGACGAGCAGGCGCTGGAGCGGCAGCTTGAAGGCGCCGCGGGCGGGGCCGACGGAGCGCCCGGCGTCGTTCATGAAGGTTTGCGGGCAGAGCACGGCGACGCGCGGCGCGGCGGCGGCACCGGCACCAGGGGCGCCGACGTGGGGGGCGTGCGCGCGGACGCGCCCTTCGGCGATGCGGGCGCGGAAGCGGTCCTTGCCCTGGCGGAGCGCCCAGCGCGCGGCGAGCTCCTCGGCGACGACGAAGCCGACGTTGTGGGGCGTGCGCTGGTACTCGCGGCCGGGGTTGCCGAGCCCGACGATCAACCAGTCGACGACCGCGCCGCCGCCGCTGCGGCGTCGTCCCCGGAGGGGGAGCGCTGGTGCCAGCGGGCCGCTACTCCTCGGCGGAGTCGCCGCCCTCGTCCTGCGCCTGCGCGCCCTCCTCGCCGACGAGCTCGGTCTCCGCTTCGATCTCCTCGCTGCTCTCGGCTTGCAGGCGCGGCGGCGAGAGCGTGGCGAGGACGGTGTCCTCGGCGTGGTCGAGCAGCGTGACGCCGTCGGGGGCGGCGACGGCGGCGAGCACGATGGTCTCGCCGATCTGCATCTCGCCGACGTGGTGCACGATCGACTCGGGGATGGCGGTGGGCAGCGCTTCGACATTGAGCTCGCGCGTGATCTGCTCGAGCACGCCGCCCTGCTTGACGCCGGGGGCGTCGTCGACGCCGGCGAGCTCGAGCGGCACCACGGCGCTGATGGCCTGGTCGAGCTTGACGCGCAGCAGGTCCACGTGGATGGTCTCGCCGCGCACGGGATGGCGCTGGGCCTCCTTGAGCACCACCGGCGTGGATTTGCCGCCGTCGACGCTGAGATCGAGCACGGCGCCGGCGCCGGCGAGCGCCATGCGCAGCTCGCGCGCGTCGACGTCGAAGCCGAGCGACTGGCCGTCGCCGCCGTAGAGCACGCCGGGCACGCGCCCGCTGCGGCGCAGGCGCCGGGCGGCGCGCGAGCCGCCGGCCTGGCGGGTGCTGACGGCGAGCTTGGTGGTGGCGTTGGCCATGGGCGAGAGAGGACTGTAGCAACCGCCTGGCGAGGGCCGGCGGCGCGGGGGCGCTCGGCGCGGCGCTGCGCGAGGCGCCTAGAACAGCTGGTTCTCGCCGCCGAACACTTCGCTGACGGAGTCGTCGACGAAGATGCGGCGGATGGAGTCGGTGAGCAGCTCGGCGCAGGGCAGCACGCGCACGTTTTGCGGGTGGCCGGGGCCGACGGGGATGGTGTCGGTGACGACGATCTGCTCGAGCGGCGAGGAGCGCAGGTTCTCGAAGGCGTTGCCGGAGAAGACGGCGTGGGTGGCGGCGGCGAAGACGCGCGCGGCGCCCTCTTCCTTGACGGTGTTGGCGGCGGCGCAGAGCGTGCCGGCGGTGTCGATCATGTCGTCGACGATGACGGCGGTGCGGCCCTTGACGTCGCCGATGACGTAGCCGATCTCGGCGACCTGCTGGGCGGGGCGCTCCTTGTCGAGGATGGCGAGCTCGGCGCCGACCTTGGAGGCGAACTTCTTGTTGAGCTTGACGCGGCCGGCGTCGGGGGCGACGATGACGAGGTCGTCGAGCGCGAGGTCGCTGAAGTACTGGGTGAGCATGAACAGCGCGGTCATGTGGTCGACTGGTTTCTGGAAGAAGCCCTGGATCTGGCCGGCGTGCAGGTCCATGGTGAGCACGCGGTCGGCGCCGGCGGCCTCGAGCATGCGCGCGACGAGGCGCGCGGAGATGGGCTCGCGCGGCGCGGACTTCTTGTCCTGGCGCGAGTAGCCGAACCAGGGCATGACGGCGATGACGCGGTGCGCGGAGGCGCCGACGGCGGCGTCGATCATGAGCAGCAGCTCCATCAGCGCGTCGTTGGCGGTGATGCCGGTCTGCGGGTTGCCGCTGGTGGACTGCACGATGAACACGTCGGCGCCGCGGATGGACTCGTCGTAGCGGCAGTACACCTCGCCGTTGGAGAAGGTCTTGAGCTCGACGGGGCCGAGGTCCACCTCGAGCTTGTCGGCGATGTCGGCGGCGAGCTGCGGGTTGGCGCGCCCGCTGAACAGCATGAGCCGCTTGTTGTAGTCGATCGGCAGGCTGGCGCGAGAGGCAGCCTCGGTGCGCGTGTCGATCGCGCTCATGTGCTGCGGAATTGTAAACCTCCGCGCGCCGCCGCTCCAGCTCGTGGGCCGATCGGCCATCAGGACCGCCCCGCGTCGGCCTGTGGCTCGCCCACGGCGTTGCCCTGCGCGCTGCCGCCGGGGGGCCCCTCCGCCCCACCGTCGGCGCCCCCCTGCGCCGCGCCCTCGCCGTGACGCCGCTGCGCGTAGCCCTCGACGTTGGTTTGGGGCTGGCGGGCGATGCCGAGGGCGTGGGGCGGCACGGGCTGGTGGATGACGGAGCCGGCGCCGGTGTAGGCGTGGTCGCCGACCTCGACGGGGGCGACGAGCGAGGTGTGCACGCCGGTGTGGACGTGGCTGCCGATGGTGGTGCGGTGCTTGGCGCGGCCGTCGTAGTTGGCGGTGATGGTGGAGGCGCCGAGGTTGGTGTGGGGGCCGACGTGGGCGTCGCCGATGTAGGAGAGGTGGGGGACTTTGGCGCGCTGGCCGATGTGGGAGTTCTTGATCTCGACGAAGGTGCCGATCTTGGCATGGGCGTGGGCGACGGCGTGGCGGCGCATGTAGGCGAAGGGCCCGACGCTGACGTGGTCCTCGAGCACGCAGTCGAGCAGGTAGGAGCAGCGGATGGTGCAGTGGGCGCCGACGCGCGTTGCGCCGCGCAGGGAGCTGAAGGGCTCGATGAGGGTGTCGGGGCCGATCTGCACGTGCACGTCGATGACGGTGCTGGCGGGGTCGACGATGGTGACGCCGGCGAGCATGTGGCGGCGGTGGATGGCGTGCTGGGCGAGCGCGCGCATGCGGGCGAGGTCGGCGCGGTCGTTGACGCCGAGCACGAGCTGGGCGTCGGCGACGGCGTGGGCGGCGATGCGCTGGCCGCCGGCGCGCAGCAGCTGCAGCGCCTGCGGCAGGTACAGCTCTCCCTGGGCGTTGTCGGCGGTGAGCTGCGGCAGCACATCGGCGAGCGCGCGGGCGGTGAACACGTAGGCGCCGGTGTTGACCTCGCCGATCTGCAGCTCCTCGGGGGTGGCGTCGCCGGGCGCCTTGGTCTCGACGATGCGCTCGACGGAGCGGTCGGCGTTGCGCACGACGCGGCCGTAGCCGGCGGGGTCGGCGAGCAGGGTGGTGGCGACGGTGGCGACGGCGCGCTCTTGCTGGTGCGCTTGCACGAGCTCGGCGATGGTGGCGGCGGAGATGAGCGGCACGTCACCGGCGAGGATGACGACGGGCGCGTGGTCGGGGACGGCGCCTGCGCGCTGCAGCTCGGCGAGCGCTGCGCGGGCGGCGCCGCCGGTGCCGTCGGGGCGCTCCTGCACGGCGACGTGCACGCCCTCGGGCAGCGCATCGGCGAGCGCGCGGGCGGGCGAGTCGACGACGACGACGCGCTGGGCGCGGGCGTCGAGCGCGGCGCGCACGGGCCACATGACGAGCGGCTGCCCGCACAGCTCGTGCAGCGCCTTGGGCGTGGCGGAGCGCATGCGCGTGCCCTGGCCGGCAGCGAGGATCACGACGGTCGGCGCGCTCATGCCTTTGAACTCTATTAATGGGAGAGGCGTGCGCGGTGGCGGGCCCGGCGGGCGGCGGATCGCGGCGGTACGGGCGGGAGCTGGGGGGCAGGGATTCGAACCCCGATTCTCAGGACCAAAACCTGATGTCCTGCCGTTGGACGACCCCCCAAGGGCGGGGCGCATCAAGGATAGTGCGGCGCGCAGCGCGCGCGAGGGAGTGCTCGCAAATTGCGGCTTTGCGCGCGCCCCGGTTCACGTTGCGGCAACACTCCGCCCGGCGCGGCTGGGAGAATGGCGCGCTTGCGGGGGTCGGCAAGACTGCGCGGGCGTGCGGCGACGGTGTGGCTGGCGACGACGCTGGCGACGCTGGCGGGAGCGCTGGCGGCGTGGTGCGCGGGCGCGGGCGCGGCGACGGGCCGGACGCGCGCGGCGGCTGGCACCGGCGGCACGCCGGCGGCGGCGGGCACCGGCGGCACGCCGGCGGCGGCTGGCACCGGCGGCACGGCGGCGGCGACAGGCGGGGCGGGCACGGGCGCGAGGGCTTGCAGGGGCGCGCGGCTGCGGCCGAGCTTGCGCAACGAGCGCGCGGTGGAGGCGGCGGTGGTATGCCTGGTGGACGGCGTTCGCGCGGCGCATGGCGAGCGGCGGCTGCGCGTGAGCGCGAAGCTGGACGTGGCGGCGGCGTCGAAGGTGCGCAGCATGGTGAGCGAGGATTACTTCGCGAACGTGACGCCGGCGGGACAGACGCCGATGTCGCTGGTGGCGTCGGTGCGATACGGCGGGCGCGGCGCTGCGCTGGGCGTGGGCGAGAACATCGCGTGGGGCTCGCGCGCGGACGCGACGCCGGCGCGCGTGGTGGCGAGCTGGATGGCCTCGCGCGAGCACCGCGAAGTGATGCTGTACGCGGGCTACGTGGAAGCGGGCGCGGGCGTGCTGCCGCGCGCGCCGGCGCTACTGCACGCACGCGGCCGCGCGGCGACATACGCGCTGGAGCTGGCGGCGCCCTGAGCGCGCAGGCCGGCTGCCAACGCGGGCGCGGCGACGTACGCGCTGGAGCTGGCGGCGCCCTAGGGGCGGCGGCCGGAGCGGCGCGGCACGCGGCCGCCTTCGGCGCCTGCTTCGGAGGCGGGACCGCCGGCGGAGGCGATGCCGAGCACGCGCATGGACTTGAGGCCGAGGCTGAGCTTCTCGCGCCCGTCGGAGGAGCTGACGTCGAGGCCGGAGAGCTCGCGCACGCGCTCGAGGCGGTAGTAGATGGTGTGGCGGTGCGTGAACAGGCGCTGGGCGGTGCCGGCGACGTTGCCGTCGGCCTCGAGGAAGGTCTCGAGCGTGCGCACCAGGTCGGTCTCGTACTGCTCGTCGTAGGCCACCAGCGGCTCCACGGTCTCTGCGTAGAAGCGCTGCAGCTCGCTGGGGTTCTCGCTCATCGCGCTGAGCAGCAGCCGGTAGGCGCCGGTCTGCTCGAACGCCAGCAGCGGGCTGCCCTCGGCGGAGCCCTGTGCGACGTTGGCGGCGAGCAGCGCCTCGCTGGCGGCGCGCGCCAGCTCGGCGGGGTCCTCGGCGACGCGGCTGCGCCCCAGCGCCAGGGTGTAACCGGCGAGGCTGGCCTCCATCTCGTGCAGCATCGCCTCGGCGGCGCGCGCGGCGGCGGCGTCGTCGGCGCCGGGCACCAGCACCAGCACCTCCGCGCCGGCCACGCCGTCGCGCTCGGACAGCGCGGCGATCGAGCGGCTGGCGACGGCGCGCACGCCACGCTCGGCGACGGCGCGCACGCGCCCGCGCCAGCCCTCGTCGGTGGGGCTCTGCGGGTGCGCGCGCGCGACCATCATGCTGGCGCCCTCCTCCAGCGCGAGCCCCAGCTCGCGCGCGCGCTCCAGCAGCTGCTCGCGCTCGGCCAGCTCGCGGCGCATCAGCGCGCGCAGGAAGTCCGAGGCGGCGCTTTCGGACACGCGCTCGGGCGCGCGCACGCGCTCCACCTCCGAGGCGATCATCGTGAGCAGCAGCCTGCGCAGCGAGTCGCCAGGTTCGGTCTTGGCGCGCATGTGCAGCGTGCCCACCACCGTGTCGGCCACGCGCAGCGGCGCGCTGACCACGCCGTCGCCCTGCGACAGCAGCGCGCGCTCCTCGGCGGGCGAGCGCGCGGCGACGGCCAGCGTGGCGCCCCACGCGTCGGTCACCGCGAGGCTGGCGTCGAGCGCGCGCGCTGCGGCGCGCACCACCTCGGGCAGGCCCGCGCCCGACTCGACCGCCTCGGTGATCGCGTCGAGCGCCTCTAGATCTGACACCCGGTCAGCCCCAGAAGTAGACGGCGACGAGCGCGCCGACCACCCCCACGCCGATCAACACAGCGAGCACGTACAGCGACAGCAGCGTGGCGGCCAGCCGCTCCCACAGGCGCGTGTAGGAGCTCCACGCCGGCACCAGGATCAGGCCGGCGAACGCCGCCAGGCTGAGAACGCCGGCGCACGCCGCCACCACCTCGTTTATCTGGCTCCTGGTCATCGCCTGCGGGGATTGTGACGTACGTTCACGTCGTTCGCCGGCCCGCGCTCACGCCGACGCGGCGAGCTGCGTGACCTGGCCGAAGGCGGCGTCCACTCCCGCCGCGCAGATCGCCGCGGGAGTGCGCGCGCCGAGGCGCAGCGCGGCGCGCTCGGCCGCTGCCACGCCGTCGGCGCCGGCGAACAGGCCCAGCACGGTGGGGCCGGAGCCGCTCACCAGCGCGTGCGCTGCGCCGGCCGCGCGCACCTGCTCGAGCACCTCCGCGACCTGCGGGCACAGCTGCAGCGCTGCGCGTTGCAGGTCGTTGACCAGCAGCGCATCCGCCGGCAGCTGCTCGCCGCCGGCCAGCGCCGCCGCGAGCTCGCCGCGCAGCCGCTTGAGCTCTGCGGCGGAGCGCAGCTCGCCGAGGCGGTCGGCCTGCGCGTACACCGCCGCGGTCGACAGCTCCGCCGCCACCGGCGCCACCAGCACGCCCAACGCTGCGCGCGGCGGCGGCAGCGGCTGCAGGCGCTCGCCCGCGCCCGTCGCCAGCCAGCGCCCCGGCGCCACCTGCGCCGGCACGTCCGCGCCGAGCTCCGCCGCAATCTGCGCCAGCAACGCCTCCTCGCGCACGCCCGACGCCTGCGCCGCCAGGCGCAGCGCCGCCGCCGCGTCCGCCGAGCCGCCCGCCAGGCCCGCCGCCAGCGGTATGCGCTTGACCACGCTCAGCCGCACCGGCGGGCCATCCCAGCCGCTGCGCGCGCGGAACAGCGCCAGCGCCCTCGCCGCGAGGTTGTCCTCGGCCGCGCCGGGGACGCCGGGGCAGAGGACCTCATCGCCGCCCCCCGGCGCCGGCTCCAGCGTGAGCTCGTCGGCCAGCGAGATCGACTGCATCACGCTCACCAGCTCGTGGCGACCGTCGTCGCGCAGCGGCCCCACGAACAGCCCCAGGTTGATCTTCGCCGGCGCCAGCGCGCGCAGCATCACAGGCCCAGCTCGCGCGCCAGCGCGCGGAAGTCCTCCGGCGCGAGGCGCTCCGCGCGCACGTCGGCGCGCTGTCCCAGGCGCTCCAGCGCCGCGCGCACATGCTCGCGGCTGCGCGCCGCCGGCGCGCCGCGCCCGCCCGCGTCCGCCGCCGCGATCGCCAACGACCCCGCAAGCGTCTTGCGCCGGTGCGCAAACGCGCCCGCCACCAGCGCGCGCAGCGCCGGCCACGCCGGCTCCTCCACCGCGCCCGCAGGCGCAGCCACGCCCGCCGGCGCAGCCGCGGCCATCGGCGCAGCCGCACCCGCCGGCGCAGCCGCGGCCGCCGGCGCAGCCGATGGCGCCGGCGCCGCCGAGCCCGCCTGCCCGCGGCGGCGCATGCGCACCAGCACCGAGTCCACGTTCGGCACCGGGTGGAACACGCTGCGCGGCACAGCGCGCACAACCTCAACCTCGCACGCCAGCTGCGCCAGCACCGACGGCACGCCGTACGCCGGCGTGCCCGCGCGCGCCGCCAGGCGCTCGCCCACCTCGCGCTGCACCATCGCCACCCACATGCGCACGCCGCCAAGCAGCTCGATGCTGCGCAGCAGCACGCCTGCCGCCACGCCGTACGGCAGGTTCGCCACAACCTTCGTCGGCGCCGGCTCCAGCGCCGCCAACTCCAGCCTCATCGCATCCGCCCAGTGCACCGTCACGTTCGCGCGCGCGCCCACCGCGTCCGCCAGCGCCTCGCGCAGGCGCTCGTCCACCTCCACCACGTGCACGTGCGCGCAGCGCTCCGCCAAACGCTCCGACAGCACGCCCACGCCGCCGCCCACCTCCAGCACCACGTCCGCGCGCGCCAGCTCCGCCACGCGCTCCATCACGCCCAGGATGTTCGAGTCGATCAGGAAGTTCTGGCCCAGCTCGCCATCCGGGCGCACGCCGAACTCGCGCAGGCGCCGCAGCGTCGGCTGCACCGGGCCGTCCGTGCGCTCGAGCGCCCGCACGTCCTGCCCGCGCGCCGCAGCGTCGCGCATGCCGCCCCGTGCTCGCCGTCCGGCCAACGCGCTCACGCCCATCCCAGCACGCGCGCCGCGTTGCGCGTCACGATCTCGCCAAGCTCGCCGGGGCTCTCGCCACGCACTGACGCTAGGAACGCCAGGGTGTGCACCACGAACGCCGGCTCGTTCTTCTTGCTCCTCACAGGCTGGGGGGAGAGGTAGGGCGCGTCCGTCTCCACCAGCAGCAGCTCCGCCGGCACGCGCGCCGCCGCCGCCGCCAGGTCCGCCGCGCTCTTGTACGTCACGTTGCCCGCAAACGAGATCGCGTAGCCGCGCTCCACGCACTCCGCCACGCGCTGCGGCATCGAGAAGCAGTGCATGATCACGCTCACGCCCTGCGCTTCGCGCTGCAGCTGCGCCAGCGTGTCCTGCTCCGCCGCGCGCGTGTGGATCACCAGCGGCTTGCCCGTCTCGCGCGCCAGCTCGATCTGCGCCGCGAACGCGCGCCGCTGGTCTGAGCGCGGCGCGCCCTCGCGGTAGAAGTCCAGGCCGCTCTCGCCGATCGCCACGCAGCGCTCGTGCGCCGCCAGCGCCGCCAGCTCCGCCAGGTCCGCCTCGTCGAAGCCGCGCGCCGCGTTGGGATGGCGTCCGATCGCCGCGTACACCTGCGGGAAGTCCTCCGCCGCCGCCAGCGCCGCCCTGCACGACGCGCCGTCGATGCCCACCGTCAGCATCCGCCTCACCCCCGCCGCCTCCGCCGACGCCACCAGCTCCGCCGCCGCGCGCTCGCACAGGTGTAGGTGCGTGTGCGAGTCGATCATGGCGCCACCGCTCGCTTCCGCCCCGCCGCCGCTCGCTTCCGCCCCGCCACCGCCGCTCGCCGTCCCGCGCCCTCAGGCGGCCTTCGGGAACAGCGGCCGCAGCTGCCCCAGCGGCTCGCCGGAGGGCTCCAGCGCCCGCCAGCGCGCCGCCGCCAGCGAGCGCTCACCGCAGCCCAGCGCGCCGAGCAGCGCGTCGGTGCTGCTCGGCATGTACGGGTGCAGCAGCACGCCCAGCACGCGCACGCCCGCCAGCAGGCTCGCCAGCACCACGTCCAGGCGCCCGGCCTGCTCCTCGTCCTTCGCCAGCTGCCACGGCGCGCGCTCCTCCACGTAGCGGTTCAGCCGCCGCACCCGCTGCCAGATCACCTCCAGCGCGCCCGTCAGCTCCGCGCGGTCCAGCAGCCAGCTCACCTCGTCCGCCAGCGCCTCGAAGTCCGCCGCCAGCTCGCCGTCCAGCGCCGCCGCCGGCGCCACGCCGCCGCGGTAGCGGTGCACCATCGCCACCGTGCGGCTCGCCAGGTTGCCCAGCTCGTTCGCCAGCTCGCTCTCGTAGCGCAGCTCGAACGCCGCCGTCGACACCGAGCCGTCCTGGCCGAACGGCACGTCGCGCAGCAGGTAGAAGCGCAGCGCGTCCGCGCCGAAGCGCTCCATCACCTCGAACGGGTCCAGCACGTTGCCCAGCGACTTGCTCATCTTCTCGCCTTCCATCAGCAGGAAGCCGTGCACGAACACGTGGCGCGGCGCCTCCAGCCCCGCCGCCATCAGCAGCGCCGGCCAGTACACCGCGTGGAAGCGCAGGATGTCCTTGCCGATCAGGTGGTAGTCCGCCGGCCACAGCTCAGGCGAAGCGCCCGGCGCGTACCTCAGCGCCGAGTAGTAGTTCAGCAGCGCGTCGAACCACACGTAGAACACGTGCTCCTCGTCCCACGGCACCTTCACGCCCCACGTCAGCTTGCGGCGGCTCAGCGGCACGTCGCGCAGGCCCGAGCGGATGAACGACAGCGCCTCGTTGTAGCGCGTGCGCGGCAGCACCAGGTCCTCGCGCCGCGCGTACAGCTCCTCCAGGCGCTGCTGGAACGCCGACAGCCTGAAGAAGTAGTTCTGCTCCTGTTCGCGCGTCAGCTCGATGTGGTGAATCGGGCACAGCCTGCCCGCGTCCACTTCGTTGTCCGCCTTGAAGTCCGCGCAGCGCGCGCAGTACCAGCCCTCGTACGTGCCCATGTACACGAAGCCGTTCTCGCGCACGCCGCTCAGCACCTCCTGCACCACCGCTTCGTGCTGCGCGTCGGTGGTGCGGATGAAGAAGTCGTTGCTCGCCTGCAGCTGCGGCGCCAGCGCCTTGAAGCGCTCCGCGTTGCGGTCCGCCAGCTGCTGCGGCTCCAGGCCCAGCGCGTGCGCCGCGTCCGCCACCGGCTCGCCGTGCTCGTCCGTGCCCGTCAGGAAGAACACCCGCTCGCCGCGCTGGCGGTGATGGCGCGCCAGCACGTCCGCCGCGATCGTCGTGTACGCGTGCCCCAGGTGCGGAGCCGCGTTCACGTAGTAGATGGGGGTGGTCACGTAGAACGACACCGCCCCACCCACGCTACCTGCTCGCCCCCGCGCCGCGCCGCTCGCCTCGCTCGCCGCCCCGCTCCCCCGCGGGCCGCTCGCCGCGCCACTTCCCGCGGCCGCCCGCTGCGCCTCACTCGCCGCGCGTCAGCTCCGCGTACAGCTCGTTCGCCCGCAGCCCCGTCAGCTTCGCCACCGCCGCCGCCGCCCGCCGCGGGCGCGCGCCCGCCTGCACCAGCTCGCGCACGGCCGCCGCCGCCTCCTGGAGCCGCCCGTCCGCCGGCTCGCCGCCGCCCGCCGTGCACGGCCCCAGCACCAGCGTCACCTCGCCCCGCGCAGGGTTCTCCCCGTAGTGCTCCGCCAGCTCGGCCGCCGCGCCGCGGCGCACCTCCTCGTGCAGCTTCGTCAGCTCCCTGCACACCGCCAGCGCCCGCCGCGGGTCGCGCTGCGCCAGCAGCGCCAGCGTGCGCGCCAGCCGCCGCGGCGACTCGAACGCCACGATCGTCTCGGCGGCGCCGTCCGTCAGCGCCCGCAGCTCGCGCGCCGAGCGCGGCAGGAAGCCCACGAAACGCCAGCGCTCCGCCGCCAGGCCCGAGGCCACCAGCGCCGCCGTCGCCGCGCTCGCCCCCGGCAGCACCTCCACCCGCACGCCCGCCTCGATGCACGCGCGCACCAGCGCGAAGCCCGGATCGGACACCAGCGGCATGCCCGCGTCCGACACCAGCGCCACCGTCTCGCCCGCGCCGATGCGCCGCACCAGCTCGCGCGCGCGCGCCGCTTCGTTGTGCTCGTGCAAGCTCACCGTGCGCGCCGCGATGCCGTGGCGCTCGAGCAGCACGCGCGTGTGGCGCGTGTCCTCGCACGCCACCACGTCCGCCGCGCGCAGCGCCGCCAGCACGCGCAGCGTCACGTCGTCCAGGTTGCCGATCGGCGTTGCGCACACCAGCAGCCGCCCAACCGGCGCCGCCGTCGGGGTCATGCCGCAAATATAGGCTCAGGCCGATGGCCAGCCACTCCGACGCATCCCCCCCGCAGGAAGAGCCGCCCCAGTACACGCGCTACCGCGCGCGCCCGCGCCTGCGCCGCGAAGCCGGCGAGGAGCCCTACGGCCCCGGCCAGCCGCCGCGCGCAGGCGGCCACCGGCGCCTGCGCCCGCCCGCCGGCGCCGGTCCGCGCCAGCGCCTGCTCGCCTGGCTGCGCGCGCTCACCGTCAAACGCGCGCTGCTCTCGCTGCTCGGCCTCGCCCTCGGCTGGGTGCTGCTCGCGCTGGCGCTCTTCCTGATCAGCTCCCACCTCGAGCGCACCTCGCTGCCGTCCGACGTCTCCGGCGTGCTCACCCCCGCCGGCTTCCCGCTCACCTCCGCCAACAACATCCTCGTGCTCGGCTCCGACCGCCGCCAGAAGAACAGCAAGGAACCAGGCGCCGAAACCACCGGCTTCGGGCGCTCCGACACGATCATGCTGATCCGCACCGGCGGCGGGCACGCCGCGCGCCTGTCCATCCCCCGCGACACCGTCGTCGAGATCCCCGGCCACGGGCTGCAGAAGGTCAACGCCGCGCACGAGTACGGCGGCCCCGCCGAGTCCGTGTCGGTAATCGCGCACTGGCTCGGCGTGCCCATCAACCACGTCGTCGAAGTCAACTTCGAAAACTTCCCGCAGCTGATCGACGCCATGGGCGGCGTCACCTACAGCGGCGGCTGCATCGTCTCAAAGCTCGACGGCGGCTCCGCCGACGGCGGCTTCACCCTGCGCCTGCCCGCCGGCAGCCACCACATCGACGGCAAGCAGGCGCTCGCCATCGCCCGCACGCGCGAGAACCTCTGCGCCCCCGACGAGACCGACATCCAGCGCGAGCGCCATCAGCAGGCGCTGTTCAACGACATGAAGAGCCAGCTGCTCTCGGCCGGCAGCTTCCTGCGCGCGCCCCTGATCGCCTGGAACGCGCCCCCCGCCATCATCTCCGACATGAGCGGCGTCGAACTGCTCGGCATGTTCAGCGCGCTCGCCCTCACCGGCACGCCGCCCACGCGCGTGCTCACGCCCACCGGTCAGATCACGCTGCCCGACGGCGAAGAAGGCCTCACCGTCTCCGAAGCCGCCAAGCGCGCCGACGTCGCGCGCTTCCTCGCCGGCTGAGCTTCAGCTCTTCGCCGCCGCCTTGGCGGGCTTGCCGGAGGGCTTCTTCGCCTTCGCGCCCTCGCCGCCGGAGCTGTCGGCCTTGCCCTTGCCCGCCGAGGAACCGTCGCCCGAGGAGGAGCCCTCGCCCGAGGAGGACTTCTCCGCCGAGGAGGAGCCCTCGCCCGCCGAGGACTTCTCTGCCGCCGCCGCCGCGGTCTCGCGCTGGCGCTTGCGCGTGCCGTAGTCGGTGTTGTAGAAGCCTTTGCCCTTGAAGTGCACCGCCGGCGCGTGCAGCACGCGCTCCACCGGCACGCCCGTGTCGGGGTCCGCCTTCAGCGGCTCGTCGCTGAAGGACTGCTGCACCTCGAAGGTGGTGCCGTCCGGGCGCCTGTACTCGTAGATCGGCATCGGGCCGCCGATTATAGGAGCGGGTCAGTCGGTCACCAGCGAGCGCGCGCAGCTGATGCCCGCGCGGATGGTCGCGGCGAAGTCGCGCCCCGGCTCGGTCAGCAGCCGCAGCGCCAGGCCGTCGCCGAGCGAGAACAGCACCTCAGCCACCGCCTCCGGCTCCGCGTGCAGGCGCAGCACGCCCTCGCGCTGCGCCGCGTCCAGCATCTTCGCCACGTGCTCGCGCGAGCTGCGCATCAGCCCCGCGTACTCCTCCGCGATGTCCTCGTTGCGGCGCGACAGCGTGAACAGCTCGAACACCAGCGTCACGAAGTCCGGTTCCTCGCGCACCGTGTCGTACAGGTTCTGCGCCATCAGGTCGATGAAGTCGTCCGCCGTGCGCGCCGCCGAGAGCTGGCGCTCCAGCCGCTCCAGGCGCAGCTCGCAGTCGCGCCTCACCGCCTCCGCCAGCAGCTGCTCCTTGGTGCCGAAGTAGTAGTGCAAAAGCCCCCGCGAGACGCCCGCCTCGCGCGAGACCAGGTCGAAGGTCGAAGCCGCGGTGCCGCGCTTGGCCACGCTGCGCCGCATCGCGTCGATGATGCGCTGCGCCTTCTCGCCCGAGAACGAGCGCGCCCGCGCCGGCTCGCCGCGCGTGCGCGCCACCGCCACCACGTCCATCACCGCGCCCTCCGTGCCGCCCATCGCAGGTGCCGCTTGCGCAGCCGCTCAGCCGCCCGCCACGCCCACCGGCGCCGGCGTCTCCGGGGTGGTGGTGGAGCTGTAGTCGAACTCCTCCTCCGCCCCGAACAGCAGGTCGAGGATCTTCGAGCGCAGCCCTTCGCTCAGCGCGATCGCCAGCAGCGAGCCCACCGCTATCAGCAGCAGCGAGCGGCCCAGCCCGCCGCGCCGGCGTCCGCCGCGAGCGCGCGTGGACTTCGGCGCATCGCGCAGCGAGCTCGACGCTTCGCGCAGCGCGCTCGCCGCCTCCGACAGCTCGCGCTGCAGCTTGCGGTCCCCGAACAGCGCCTGCGCCGGCGGCTTGCCGTTGCTCATGCGCCCGTACGCGCTCTTCGCCGAGGCGTACGCCGCCAGCAGGTTCGAGCGCAGATCCTCGTCTTCGATCAGACGCTGGATGTAACGGTTCTCCTGAGCCGCGCGCGCCGCCTCGCTCGCCTTCCCGAATCTGTCCTTCGCTGCCATGTCGCCACCGCCTCTGCCGAGAGCTTGCAGGTCTGTAGAGAATATACCCGCCCCGCGCTGCCCAGACCTGCCGCGCGCCCCGCGCCGGCCAGACCCGCCGCCCCGCCCGCGCCGCCCGCAGCGGCCGTCCCGCTAGGCGTGCAGCGCCGCCTGTTCCTGTGCGGTGGGAAAGGCCCACGCCGCGCGCGCGCGGCGCTCCTGGCGGAACACGAAGCGCAGCTGCTGCGGGGGGCGCAGCTGCGCCTCGTTGGGACGGAAGGTGGGACACGGCTCGCTCAGCTCCAGCGCGCACAGCAGGTTCACGCGGAAGTAGCAGTCCTCGCAGCTGACCTTGCGCGCTGCCCGCTTCGGCGCTCCCCTGCTTCGCTTCTGCTGCACCCGCGCGCACCCCCAGCTGGACGATCGACTTGAATAGGAACGGCGGCGATCAAAGCACCATCGCGGGCCGCGCTCAAGGCGCGCAGCGGGCGTACTCCGCAAATCGCAAACAAAACCCGCCGATACCCGTAAATAGCCCGCCCGCAGTCACTTTCTTGTGACAAGCGTGCGGTTTCGCACGCAGTTTGCGGCAACCGCGCGCGGCGCGCGAGCCGCGGTGCGCGAGCCGTCATCATGTGTGCGCATGCGCGTACTGGTCACCGGCGCAAGCGGCTTCGTGGGCTCGCTGCTCGTCCCGCGGCTGCGCGCCGAAGGGCACCGCGTGCGCGTGCTCGGCCGCGACGAGCGCCGCCTGCGCGCAGCGCTCGCGCGCGAGCTCAGCTCCCCGGCCGCCCGCGACGAGCGCGACGCCCGCGGCAAGCGCAGTGGGCGCGACGAGCGCGGTGGGCGCGACGAGCGCCGCCGCGCCCACCGGCTCGAGCTGGCGCGGGGCGACGTGCTCACCGGCGCAGGGCTCGAGCGCGCGCTCGCCGGCGTCGAGGTCGCCTACTACCTGGTGCACTCGATGGAGCGCATCGAGCGCTCGGCCGCGCCGCATGCGCGCTTCCCCGAGCGCGAGCGCATCGCCGCGGAGACGTTCGCCGCCGCCGCCGCAGCGGCCGGCGTGCGCCGCATCGTCTACCTGGGCGGGCTGGTGCCCTCCGGCGAGCACGCGCGCAGCTCCCCCCACCTGGCCAGCCGCGAGCTGGTGGAGCGGCTGCTGCTCGCCGCCGTGCCCGACTCGCTCGCGCTGCGCGCCTCGATCGTGATCGGCGCGCGCTCGCGCTCGTTCAGGCTGCTCGTGCACCTGCTCGAGCGCATGCCGGTGCTCACGCTGCCCGCCTGGCGCTCGCTGCGTACGCAGCCGATCGACGAGCGCGACGTGATCGCGATGCTCGCCGCCTGCGCCGGCGCGCGCCTGCCGCGACGCTCGCTCGACGTGGGCGGGCCGGATGTGATGAGCTACGCGCAGATGCTGCGCGGCATCGCAGACGTGATGCTGGTGAACCGTCCCGCGGTGAGGCTGGGGGTGAATCTCACAGGCTTCACCGCGCGCGTCGCGGCGGCGGTCGCAGGGGAGGACCCGGAGCTGGTGGTGGCGCTGATGGAAGGCTTGACCGCGGACCTGCTGCCCGCGCGCCACCACGCGGCCGAGCTGCTGGGCGTGCGCTTGCACTCCTTCCGGGCCGCCGTCGAGCACGCGCTCGCCGAGTGGGAGCTTGCCGAGCCGCTGGCGGCGCGATGAGCCTGGTCACAACCTCCATCGAGATCGCCGCGCCGCCGGAGCGTGTGTGGAAGACGGTGATGGACCCCAACTGCCTGGGCGAGTGGGTCACGATTCATCGCAAGCTGGTGCACGCCGACGACGGCGCGCCGCGAGTGGGATACACGATGGACCAGCAGATCCACCTGCGCGGGGTCAGTCTCGAGGTTCACTGGACGCTCGTCGACTGCGAGCGCGAGCGGCTGGCGGTGTGGGAGGGACGCGGCCCGGCGCGCTCGCGCGCACACACCGAATACCTCCTGCGCGCCGAGGACGGCGGCACCCGTTTTGACTACCGCAACGAGTTCCGCGCACCGCTGGGGCCGGTGGGCGCGCTCGTCAGCCACGCGCTGGTCGGCGGCATGCCCGAGCGCGAAGCCAAACGCTCACTGGAGCGCCTGCGCGCTCACCTGGAGAGCGGTTGACGCGTGCAATTGTTGTAAGGTCAGTGCAAAACAGCAGATGTGAGTGCATCCACATCCACATCAGCTTCAACTGCGAAGCGAAGAGGATTAAATACCGTGACCGACTTCCTTGACGAGAAGCGCAAAGAGATCACAAGCCGGCTCGGCGAGCTGAAACCGCTCGTGGACGAGTACCGCAGGCTCGAGGCGGCCGCCTCCGCGCTCGCCGGCGTGGGCGGCTCCGCCGTCGCCAGCGCCACCGCCACCGTCACCAAACGGCGCGGCCCCGGGCGCCCGCGCGGCTCCGGCGCCCGCGCCAAAGCCGCCGCCGCCAAACCAGCCGCCAAACCAGCCGGCGCGAAACGCCGCGCCGGCCGGCGCAAAGGCAGCGGCACCCGTGCCGCCGAGGCGCGCTCGTTCGTGCAGGGACAGCCCGGCATCACGATCCCCGAGCTGGCCGCCAAGATGGGCATCAAGCAGAACTACCTCTACCGCGTGCTGCCCGGCCTCGAGCAGGAAAACAAGGTGGAGAAGAAAGGTCGCGGCTGGTACCCCAAGGGCTGAGCGGCGCTCGCCGCCCGTCGGCGTCACCCACCGGCCACGCCGGCGTCACCGCACCGGCCCCGCGGGCGTCACCGCACCGGCGCCGCGGGCGTGGCGCCCCGGCCGGGGGCTGCTCACCGGCGTGGCGCCCAGCTGTCAGTTCAACGAGGGCGTGGTCTGCGAGGACCACGCCCTCGTTGCGCGCCACGCGCTTGTCGCGCGCCGGCGCTGTCGTAGCGCGCGCCGGCGCGCCCGTGGCGCGCGCCGTGCAGGCCCGTGGCGGCTCAGATCAGCCCGAGCTGTTTGACGGCTTCGCGCTCGGAGGAGAGCTCGGCGATGGAGACCTCGATCTTCTCGCGTGAGAAGGTGTGGTGCTCGAGGCCCTGCACGATCTGCCACTGGCCGCCGGCGCAGGTGCAGGGGAAGCCGCTGATCAGCCCCTCGGGGACTTCGTAGGAGCCGTCCGAGGGAACGCCCATCGAGACCCATTCGCCGCCGGTGCCTTTCACCCAGTCGTGCACGTGGTCGATCGCGGCCGACGCGGCGGACGCCGCCGAGGACGCGCCGCGCGCCTCGATGATGGCGGCGCCGCGTTTGCCGACGTCGGGCAGGAAGCGGCTCTCGATCCATTCCTGGTCGTCGACCACGCCGGCGGCGATCTTGCCGGCTACGTGCGCGTGGAACAGGTCGGGGTACATGGTGGGCGAGTGGTTGCCCCACACGCCCATCTGGGTGACGTCGGTGACCGGCACGTCGAGCTTGTTGGCGAGCTGCGCGATCGCGCGGTTGTGGTCGAGGCGCAGCATCGCGGTGAAGCGCTCGCGCGGGATGTCGGGCGCGTTGCTCATGGCGATCAGGCAGTTGGTGTTGGCCGGGTTGCCCACCACCAGCACTTTCACGTCGCTCGCCGCGACCGCGTTCAGCGCCTTGCCCTGCACGGTGAAGATCTCGCCGTTGGCGCTCAGCAGCTCGGAGCGCTCCATGCCCTTGGTGCGCGGGCGCGAGCCCACCAGCAGCGCGATGCTGGCGCCGTCGAAGGCGTCGGCGGGCACGTCGTGCAGGTCCAGGCCGGCGAGCAGCGGGAAGGCGCAGTCGACGAGCTCCATCGCCACCCCCTCCAGGGCGCCCATCGCCTGCGGGATCTCCAGCAGGCGCAGGTCCACCGGCGTGTCGGGGCCGAGCAGCTGGCCCGAGGCGATGCGGAAGACGATGCTGTAGCCGATCTGCCCGGCGGCGCCGGTGACGGTTACGCGTACTGGGCTGCTCATAGGTTCATCTCCTTTTTCAGGTTCTCGTCGATCGAGGAGAGGAACTCCTCGGTGGTCTGCCACTGCTGCTCTGGGCCGACGAGCAGGGCCAGGTCCTTGGTCATCTTTCCGCTTTCCACCGTCTGCACGCACACGCGCTCGAGCGTCTGCGCGAACTCGCTCACCTCGGGCGTGCCGTCGAGGCGCCCGCGCGCCTGCAGGCCGCGCGTCCACGCGAAGATCGAGGCGATCGGGTTGGTGGAGGTGGGCTTTCCTTCCTGGTGCAGACGGTAGTGGCGCGTGACGGTGCCGTGCGCGGCCTCCGCCTCCACGGTCTTGCCGTCGGCGCTCATCAGCACGCTGGTCATCAGCCCCAGCGAGCCGAAGCCCTGCGCGACCGCGTCGGACTGCACGTCGCCGTCGTAGTTCTTGCAGGCCCACACATAACCGCCCTCCCACTTCAGCGCGGAGGCCACCATGTCGTCGATCAGGCGGTGTTCGTAGGTGATGCCGGCGGCCTCGAACTCACCCTTGAACTCGCTCTCGTAGATCTCCTGGAAGAGGTCTTTGAAGCGCCCGTCGTAGCGTTTGAGGATGGTGTTCTTGGTTGACATATACACCGGGTAGCGGCGGTCCAGGCCGTAGCGCATGCAGGCGCGCGCGAAGTCGCGGATGGAGGCGTCGAGGTTGTACATCGCCAGCGCGACGCCGCCGCCGGGGAAGTCGTACACGTCGAGCTCGACCGGCTGGGAGCCGTCAGCGGGCGTGAAGGACAGCACCAGCTTGCCGGCGCCCGGCACCACCATGTCGCTGGCGCGGTACTGGTCGCCGAAGGCGTGGCGACCGATCACGATCGGCTTGGTCCAGCTCGGCACCAGCCGCGGCACGTTGGCGATCACGATCGGCTCGCGGAAGATCACGCCGCCGAGGATGTTGCGGACGGTGCCGTTGGGCGAGCGGTACATCTCCTTCAGCCCGAACTCCTCCACGCGCGCCTCGTCGGGGGTGATGGTGGCGCACTTCACCCCCACGCCGTGACGCTTGATCGCCTCGGCGGCGTCGACGGTGACCTGGTCGGAGGTGGCGTCGCGGTGCTCGATGCCGAGGTCGTAGTACTCGAGCTGCACGTCCAGGTAGGGCAGGATCAGCTGCTGCTTGATGAACGACCAGATGATGCGCGTCATCTCGTCGCCGTCGAGCTCCACGATTGGGTTCTTCACCTTGATCTTGGCCATGACCGGTCCTTGCTGTGGGCGCCGCCGCCGGCTGGGCGGGCGCGGCTGTGGTGGGGAGGGATCGGGCGGCGATGCTATCGCCCGGCGCGCGCTCAGCCCCTCGCCACCCGCGCGCGCACGCCCGCCGGCACTCAGCCCTCGCCGCTCGCCCGCACACGCCTGGAGGCGCTCAGCGGCCGCCGCTCGCCCGCGCGGCCCGCGCGGCCCGCGCGGCGTTCAGCCGTTCCAGCTTGCCTGCGCGCCGTGCGCGACGATCACCTTGGCGGCGCCGCCGGCGAAGGGCATGGTGGCGATGCGCCCGCGCGAGGGCGGTTCCTCGAAGCTGCCCTCGTCGACGAGCACGCTGGCGCCGTTGCCGGAGATGCCGGCGCCGATCAGCGGGCGCCCGTGCAGGCGCAGCCGGTGCGCGCGGCGCGCGCGCACGCGCACGGTCCAGGCTTCGCTGGTGTCCTGCCCCTCGAACTCGGCGAGCAGCCTGGTGCCGTCGGTGCAGAAGTGCAGCGGCACGAGCCCGGAGACGAGCTTGCCGGCCTTGACGTCGGTGAGGCGCACCGCGCCGGCGCCGTCGGGCGCGCTCATCCAGATCTGGTACTGGGGCGCGAAGCCGCGGCGCAGGCGCTCGCGGTCGAAGGCGATGCCGAGGTGGCCCCAGACGGGGTTGAGGCTGCGCCCGTCGTGGCTGATGGCGACGGTGCTGCTGCCGTCGGCGTGGGCCACGTACAGGTTCACCGGGGCTTCGTAGTCGAGCGAGCGCGAGCGCGCGTAGACCAGCTGGTCGCTGCCGTCGGGGGCGAAGCTGGCGCCGTAGATCACGCCGCTGGCGATCATCTTGACGGTGTCGGTGCCGAGGTCGATCACGGCGAGCCCCGAGCGCCGCGCGATTTCCCTGACGGCGGTGGACTGCACGTAGACGGCCAAGTAGCGCAGGTCGGGCGACCACGACAGCGGCGTGGCGGTGACGTCGGCGAGGCTCAGGAAGGTGAGCGTGGGCCTGCCTTCTTCGCTCGGGTAGATCGCCAGCGCGGGCCCGTCTTCGGAGGGCCCGGCGCCGAACAGCGAGGCCGCCACCTGCTGGCCGCTGGGGGCGATCAGCGGCTGCTCGCCGGGGCCGAGGCGCCTGCGCTGCAGGCCGCTGACGCGCTGCACCCACACGCTCGCGGGCGAGCGGGCGGTCTCGGTGACGTAGGCGACGCTGGGGCCGCGCGGCGGCAGCGGGGGGCTTTCGAGGGCGGCGCCAGCGTTGGCGGCGTGCAGCGCAGCGAACGCCAGCGCGCCGAGCGCAACCGCGCCGAGCGCAAGCGCGCGAAGCGCAAGCGCGGCGGACGCGAAGACGGGCGCGCCGGCGAGCGCGAGGACGGCGCGGAGGCCCCGCGAGCGCCTGTTGTGCCCCTCCCCGGTCATCCGGCTGAGCCTATCTGCTTCACTTCCCTTGTGATGGCGAGCACGATCTCGGCGGCGCAGGGCGAGCGCTCGAAGGAGGGCGAGCGCGAGGCGGGGAGCGCGCGCGCGCCGTGGCGCACGCACGAGGTGCGCAACCAGCCGCCGCCGCTGGAGGGCGTGGACGTGTTCGCGAGCAACCGGCCGCTGGTGGAGGCGCTGCGCCGCGAGGGCGCGGGCTGGGCGCACGAGCGCGCGAGCGAGCTGGGGCGCTTCGTGGGCGGCGAGCCGCAGCAGTCGTGGGGGCGCCTGGCGAACGAGAACAAGCCGGTGCTGCGCACCTTCGACCGCTACGGGCACCGCATCGACGAGGTGGAGTTCCACCCGGCGTGGCACGAGCTGATGAGGATGGGCGTGGAGAACGAGCTGCACAGCCTGCCGTGGACGAGCGAGCAGCCGTTCGCGCACACGGCGCGCGCGGCGATGTACATGACGGCGATGCAGGCCGAGGCGGGCTTCTGCTGCCCGATCACGATGACCTTCGCGGTGATCCCGGCGCTGCGCGCGCAGCCGGAGCTGGCGGCGGAGTGGGAGCCGCTGATCACGGCGACGAGCTACGACCCGCGCCTGATCCCGGCGGCGGAGAAGGGCTCGGCGATCACGGGCATGGCGATGACCGAGAAGCAGGGCGGCTCGGACGTGCGCGCCAACACCACCACCGCCACGCCGCTGAACGGCGGCGGCGGGGAGGCGGGCGGGCCCGGAGGAGAGTACGAGATCGTGGGCCACAAGTGGTTCTGCTCGGCGCCGATGTCGGACCTGTTCCTGGTGCTGGCGCAGACCGAGGACGGCCTGTCGTGCTTTTTGATGCCGCGCATCCTTCCCGACGGCAGCCGCAACGAGTTCCACATCCAGCGCCTGAAGGACAAGCTGGGCAACCACTCCAACGCGTCCTCGGAGGTGGAGTTCCACGGCGCGTGGGCGCGCATGGTGGGCGAGCCGGGGCGCGGCGTGCCGACGATCATCGAGATGGTGGGGCACACGCGCCTGGACTGCGTGATCGGCGCGGCGGCGGGCATGCGCAGCGGCGTGGTGAGCGCGCTGCACCACACCGCCCACCGCGCGGCCTTCGGCAAGCTGCTGAGCGAGCAGCCGCTGATGCGCAACGTGCTGGCGGACCTGTGCCTGGAGTCGGAGGCGACGACGGCGCTGGCGATGCGCCTGGCGCGCGCGTACGACGAAGCGCACGAGGACGCTGCGGAAGGCCGCAACGACAGCGACGCGCAGCTGTTCAAGCGCCTGGCGACGGCGGTGGGCAAGTTCTGGACGTGCAAGCGCGCGCCCAACCACGCGTTCGAGTGCCTGGAGTGCCTGGGCGGCGCGGGCTACGTGGAGGAGTCGGGCATGCCGCGCCTGTACCGCGAGGCGCCGCTGGCGTCGATCTGGGAGGGCTCGGGCAACGTGATGAGCCTGGACGTGCTGCGCGCGCTGACGCGCTCGCCGCGCTCGCTGGAGGTGTTCTTCGACGAGCTGGAGCAGGCGGCCGGAGCGGACGCGCGGCTCGACGCGGCCACCGCCAAGCTGAAGGACCGCTTCACCGACCCGGCGACGCTCGAGCAGCGCGCGCGCCGGGTGGTGGAATCGATGGCGCTGTGCCTGCAGGGCTCGCTGCTGGTGCGCCACGCGCCGGCGGCGGTGTCGGACGCGTTCTGCGCGGCGCGCCTGGGCGGCGAGGGCGGCTTGGAGTACGGCACGCTGCCGGCGGGCAGCGATTTCGAGGCGATCGTGGAGCGCTCTCGGGTGCAGGTCTGACGCGGACGGCCGACCGAGGCGCAGGGGCGGCCGCGCCCGCCCGCTGGGCCTAAGATCCACCCATGCGGATGCGCAGGAACAACATTCAGCTGGCGCGCGTGTTCGGCATCCGCATCGGCGTGGGGGCGAGCTGGTTCGTGGTGCTGTTCCTGTTCATCTACTGGCTGTCGCAGTACTACTTCCCGGAAGTGATGCACGGCTCGCAGACGACGGACTACGTGGTGGCGGTGGCGGGCTCGCTGGGCTACTTCGCGTCGCTGGTGCTGCACGAGCTGGGGCACGCGCTGACGGCGCGGCGGCTGGGCATCCCGGTGCTGGGCATCGACCTGTGGTTCTTCGGCGGCCTGTCGCACATGCAGCGCGAGCCGGCGAGCGCGGGCGAGGAACTGAAGATCGCGGCGGCGGGGCCGGCGGTGACGCTGGCGCTGCTGGCGCTGTGCCTGGGCGGGGTGGCGCTGCTGGCGAGCACGGGCACGGTGTCGGAGGTGACGCTGGCGCGCGAAGGCGCGCGCACGACGCCGGCGCTGGCGCTGCTGGGCTGGCTGGGCTTCGTGAACGCGGCGCTGCTGGTGTTCAACGTGATCCCGGCGTTCCCGCTGGACGGCGGGCGCATGGCGCGGGCGCTGATCTGGCGACACGGCGGCGACCGCAACCGCGCGACGCAGGCGACGGGGCGCTCGGGACAGGTGTTCGCGATGGCGCTGGGCCTGCTGGGGCTGTGGACGTTCGCGGCGGGCGAATCGTTCCTGGGGCTGCTGACGATGCTGCTGGCGTTCTTCCTCTACCAGGCGGCGGGCGCGGCGGTGCTGCAGGGCACGGTGGGCAGGCGCATCAAGGACATCACGGTGGCGGACATCATGGACCGCGAGCCGGTGACGATCGCGGCGGACGTGACGCTGATGGACGCGCAGGAGCGCTTCTTCCTGCGCTACCGCTGGCCGTGGTTCGCGGTGGTGGACCCGGCGCGCCACTTCCTCGGCGTGGTGCGCCAGCAGCGCGTGGAGAGCGAGATCGCGGCGGGGCGCCCGGCGCTGCCGGTGGTGGACGTGCTGGAGGAGGACCTGCCGGTGCGGATCGGCGAAGAGGCGCCGCTGGAATCGCTGCTGGGCTCGGAAGGCATGGGCCGCCTGGGCGCGATGGTGGCGGTGGACAGCGAGGGCATCCTGCGCGGCGTGGTGACGGTGGCGCAGGTGCGCCAGGCGCTGCGCCCGGCCTGAGCGCGGATCGTCTTTTTCAGATGGGATCGCGGCGTGGCGGGCGGGGCGGGCGGCGGATCGCGACGGCCGGGTGGGGAGCGCGCGCGGCGGCGGTGGCGAGACGGCGCGCGGCGGCGTCGTTATAGAGTCAGGGCGGCGGCGCCGGCGGACCGGCGCAGGCATCCACCGCAGCACCTCCCCGCACGACCACCTCCCGGACCCCAAGGAGCCATGCCAGAACACGACGTGTTGATAATCGGCGCGGGCCTGGCGGGCCAGCGCGCGGCGCTGGCGGCGGCGCAGGCGGGGGCGAGCGTGGCGATCATGAGCAAGGTGCACCCGGTGCGCTCGCACTCGGTGGCGGCGGCGGGCGGCATCAACGCGGCGATCAGCGTGGACGACGACTGGCGCTCGCACGCGTACGACACGGTGAAGGGCTCGGACTTCCTGGGCGACCAGGACGCGATCGAAGTGATGTGCTCGCAGGCGCCGCAGGAGGTGATGCACCTGGAGCACATGGGCGTGACGTTCCACCGCAACGAGAAGGGCGAGATGGACCTGCGCGCGTTCGGCGGCGCGTCGATGAAGCGCACGGCGTACGTGGCGGACATCACCGGCCAGGCGCTGCTGCACGTGCTCTACGAGCAGTTGATGAAGCACCACGAGACGGTGGCGCGCTACGAGGAGTGGTTCACGACGTCGCTGCTGCGCGACGAGCAGGGCCGCTGCTGCGGCGCGATCGCGCGCGAGGTGCGCAGCGGGCAGCTGGAGGCGTTCCACGCGAAGAACGTGATCCTGGCGTGCGGCGGCGCGGGGCAGGCGTACAAGCCGACGACGAACGGCCTGATCGTGACGGGCGACGGCATCGCGATGGCCTACCGCGCGGGCGCGCCGCTGATGGACATGGAGATGGTGCAGTACCACCCGACGTGCCTGGTGGAGACGGGCATCCTGATCACGGAGGGCGCGCGCGGCGAGGGCGCGCACCTGCTGAACTGCAACGGCGAACGCTTCATGGAGAAAGCGGCGCCGAACAAGATGGAGCTGGCCTCGCGCGACGTGGTCTCGCGCGCGGAGCAGACGGAGATCGACGAGGGCCGCGGCGTGGGGCCGCACGGGGACGGCATCTTCCTGGACGTGACGGTGGTGCCGCGCCGGCGCACGCTGGAGGCGCTGCGCGAGATCGTGAACCTGGGGCGCGACTTCGCCGGCGTGGACATCACGCGCGAAAAGATCACGATCCGCCCGGGCCAGCACTACATCATGGGCGGCGTGAAGACGGACGTGGACGGGCGCACGCCGATCGAGGGCCTGTACGCGGCGGGCGAGGTGGCGTGCGTGTCGGTGCACGGCGGCAACCGCCTGGGCGCGAACTCGCTGCTGGACACGCTGATCTTCGGGCGCCGCGCGGGCGAACACGCGGCGGCGCGGGCGGCGGGCATGGGCATGCCGAGCGTGGACTCGAACGCGCGGCTGCGCGAGGAGGCGGCGGGCATCGACGAGATCCTGGGCCGCGAGCGCGAGGGCAGGCGCGTGTCGGAGATCAAGAGCGAGCTGGGCGAGACGATGAACAAGCGCGCGGCGGTGTTCCGCGACGAAGCGGGCCTGCAGGAGGCGCTGGAGACGATTGCGCGCCTGCGCGAGGAAGCGGGCAGGGCGTGGGTGGACGACCGCGGCACGGTGTTCAACCAGGACGTGCTGGGCGCGATCGAGCTGGGCTTCATGATCGACTGCGCGCAGGCGACGGTGGTGGCGGCGATCGAGCGCAAGGAGTCGCGCGGCGCGCAGTACCGGCTGGACCACCCGGAGCGCGACGACGAGCAGTGGCTGAAGCACATCGACGTGACGATCGGCGCGGACGGCGAGGCGGCGGCGCCGCAGATCTCCTACTCGCCGGTGACGATCACGCAGTGGCAGCCGGAGGAGCGCAAATACTGATGCCTGTCGTGAGCACGTCCGGCGGGCGCAGGCGAACGACCGCATGCGAGCACAACCCGCGAACGCAGGAGCGCAGCTGATGCCAGAAGCACACGACCGCCCGCCGGAGACGTTCACGCTGCGCCTGCGCCGCTTCGACCCGGACTCGGGCGAGGCGCCGTACTGGGACGAGCACACGGTGCAGCTGGAGCCGCACCGCTCGGTGCTGGAGGCGGTGCTGCAGGCGAAAGACCGCGACGACGGCTCGATCGGCATCCGCTGCTCGTGCAGGCAGGCGATCTGCGGATCGTGCGGGGTGCGGGTGAACGGCGAGCCGGCGCTGGCGTGCCACACGCACCTGGACGCGGCCAGGGCGGGCGCGCGCGACGGCGTGATCGAGATCGAGCCGATGGGCAACATGCCGGTGATCAAGGACCTGATCGTGGACATGGACGCGGTGCACTGGAAGAAGATCCAGCGCGTGACGCCGTGGCTGCTGCCGAAGCAGCCGGTGCCGGAGCGCGAGTACATCGTCTCGAAAGAGTCGATGGTGGACGTGACGCAGACGATGGCGTGCATCCAGTGCGGGGCGTGCGTGTCGGACTGCCTGGCGATGGAGGTGGACCCCGGCTTCGTGGGCCCGGCGGCGCTGGCGAAGGCGTACCGCTTCGTGGGCGACCCGCGCGACGAGGAGCGCTTCGAGCGCCTGAACGACCTGGCGCAGGACCCGCAGGGCCTGTTCGACTGCACGCACTGCTTCAAGTGCGTGCAGGCGTGCCCGAAGGACGTGAACCCGATGGGCCAGATCATGCGCCTGCGCCGCATCGCGACGGCGGACCACCACATCGTGGACCGGAACAACGGCGAGCGCCACGAGGCGGCGTTCGCGTCGCTGGTCAAGGACAACGGCCTGCTGTGGGAGGCGGAGCTGCTGCCGCGCTCCTACGGCGGCAACTCGTGGTTCGGCAAACTGGCGCCGGCGGCGGGCAGGGAGCTGCTGGCCTCGCTGCCCACCGCGATCAAGGGCCTGGTGCGCGGCAAGATGGGCCCGCTGAGCGCGATCAAACCGCCGCACCGGCTGGCGCGCGAGGACCTGAAGGCTGTGCAGGCGATCTACGACAAGGTGGAGAGCCGCCCCGAGCGCTACGAGCTGAACCTGTACGTGGTGGGCGAGGACGAAGCGCCGCAGGCGGAGCCGGCGGGCGCGGCGGCGGGCGGCGCGGAAGGGAGCGCGGAGCGATGAAGGTGGCGTACTGGCCGGGCTGCGTGAGCCGCGGCTTCACCCCCGAGCTGCACGGCTCGATGGCGAAGGTGGCGCCGCTGCTGGACATCGAGCTGGTGGAGCTGGACCGCGCGTGCTGCACGGGCGCGGGCGTAATCGCGGAGCACAACCAGGAGCTGGCGGACACGCTGAACGCGCGCACGTTCGCGCTGGCCCAGCAGGTGGACGGAGCGGCGATGATGATGAACATCTGCTCGACCTGCCAGGGCGCGCAGAGCGAGTGCCAGGAACGCCTGGACGCGAACTCGGAGTACCGCGCGCACGTCAACGACACGCTGGCCGGCGAGGGCCTCTCCTACGAGAAGGGCCTGACCAACAAGAACTTCCTGTGGCTGCTGGTGGAGGAGATCGGCCTGGAGCGGCTGCGCTCGCTGGTGCGCCGGCCGCTGACCAACCTGAAGGTGGGTCCCTTCTACGGCTGCTACATCGTGCGCCCGCGCGAGCGCCTGGGGATCGACTCCGAGCGCCCGCGCGACCGCTACCTGGAGCAGGTGATCGAGACGCTGGGCGGCAGCGTGATCGAGTACGCGGGCATGCGCAAGTGCTGCGGCTTCCCGATCATCACGATGAACAAGCAGGCGTCGCTGAAGCAGGCGGGCCGCCACCTGGGCGACGCGATCGACGCGGACGCGGACTGCCTGGTGACGCCCTGCCCGCTGTGCCACCTGAACCTCGACCTGCAGCAGCCGACGGCGAGCAAAGTGGTGGGACGCCAGCTCGGCATGCCGGTGCTGCACCTGCCGCAGCTGGTGGGCCTCGCGCTCGGCCTCGACCCCAAGGAGCTGGGCCTCACGCGCCACGTGGTGCGCCCAACCGCGGTGATCGACTGGTCGAGCTCAGTGGTGGCGGCGGCGGCCTGAGCCGCAGGCCCGCCGCCCGCGCCGGGAGCGGGGTGGTGGCGGCGGCGAGCTGGGTCGCAGGCCCGCCGCCCGCGCCGGGAGCCGGGCGGCGGCCTGAACGAGCGCCGCCGCTCGCGGTGCGCGGTCTATTCGTACGTGAAGCGGGCGGCTGGAGTGCCGGCTGTCTTGTCCCGCTCGATGCCGAGCGCGTGCACGGTGCCGGTCACCGTGACCGCGCCGGCGGCGTGCGCCGGCGCGACCACCTGGCAGCTGGTGATCGATTCGCAGTCGACCGAGGTGGCCGGCGTCTTCTTGAATTCGAACGTCGTCTTCGTGGTGCCCGGCGCGAAGCCGGTGCCGGTGATCGTCAGCACCGTGCCGCCGGCGGCGGAGCCGCTGCTGGGGCTGATGCCGGTGATCGTCGGTTCGACGACTTTGAAGAAGGGCTGGCAGGGGAATTCCTTCGTTATTTCGCCCTCTTGTTCGTAGACGCATTCCGCCGGCTGGCTCATGCCGTACGGGGTGGTCACGGTCAGCTGCACGGCCGCCACCGTCTGCGCCGGCGCGATCGCGGTGATCGATGCGGGCGAGTTGACGGTGTATTCGGTGGCTTCGACGGAGCCGAAGCTGACGGCGCTCACCCCGTAGAAGCCCGCTCCGGAGACGTGCACCGTCTCGCCACCTGCCGCCTTGCCTTCCTTGGGCGCGATCTTGCTGATGGTCGGCGCCGCGACGTGGTAGGAGAACTCGTCGGCGGGGGTGACCGCGCTGGTGCCCAGCGGCGTGGTCACGGTGACGTCGACCGGCGTGACGCCGACGTCCTGGAACGGAGGCGAGGTCACTTTGATCACGGTGCCGTTCTTGACCTGCAGGTGCGTGACGACGGCGGTGCCGAAGTGGACTTCGCTGGCGCCGGTGAAGCCGGTGCCGTCGATCGTGAGCTTGGTGCCGCCGCGTTCGTGCCCGCTCGACGGTGAGACGCGGGTGACGATCGGTTCGGGCGGCACGTAGGTGTAGCGGTCGGCCGGGCCGGTGGCGCTGGTGCCTTCGGTCGTGGTGACGGTGACGTCCACGGTGCCGCTGCCGGCGGGTGCGGTGGCCTTGATGTGCGACGACCCAGACGCCGTGAAGCTGGCGCTGGCGGAGCCGAAGTGGACTTCGCTAACTCCCTTGAAGCCCGTGCCCACGATCGTGACGCGCGTTCCGCCGGCGGCCGGGCCGGCGTCGGGCTTGAGGCTCGTGACCGTGGGCGCCGTGGCGACGAGCTGGCCGTCGAGCGGGGCCGCGAGCTCGAGCGGACGCGCGGACGCGGACGCGGCGAGCGCCCCCGGCACCCAGGCGAGGCTCACCGCCACGCCGATCGGGATCGCCCTTCGAGCAGACCGCCGCAAGCCACGACGCCTCGTCAGACAGGACATCATCTCTCACCGCCCCTCAGCAGCTGGATAGGCACCCGCGCATTCACCCTACTCCCCCACGGGGCCATGGTCAACATACCGCGACGGTGCCGACGCCCGGACGGCTCCGCAGGGGACGCGAGCGCCGTGCGAGCGCCGGCGAGAGCGGCTGCGCATGGTGCTCACGCTCCCGTCGTAGACGAGGCTGCCACCGCTCCATTCACCCTTTTTGACCTTCAGGCGCGAGCCTTCCCGGGCTTTGCCGCCGATCGTCGGCGGCGACAGGTTGACCGGCTGTTCGACGCTGGCCAGCGCGCTCGACGCGCCCGCGCGATGACCGCCGCAACAGTCAGAAACACAATGGTGAAAGAGTGCCATGCCGGCCCTCGCCCGCGCCGAACGCGCCGTTCCCCGTAAGCAGCACCTGCAGCCCCCATCGCGACGCCTCCCTCTGCCGGTTGAGCGTCCGCCCTGGTGAGTGCCAACGTACTCGCGACGGCCTCCTGCTGTCAACCGTTTTCCGAGATTTTCACTATTAATCTCCTGGCTGGCTGGCCATATAGGCGCGTGGTCGCGCGCGCCTGTCGAACTGCGTTCGGGCTCGCGTCGTTGCGCCGGCGACGTGAAAGTCGGATGATGGGCGTCGATGACGGACAAGGCGCCGGACGGCGGCGCTCGCCAGCAGGCCGCGCCGGGGGAGACCCGCTATGCCAACAGCGGCGATCTCAGCATCGCCTATCAGGTCACCGGCGAGGGGCCCGACCTCGTGTGCGTCGCGGGCTCGCTCTCGCACGTGGAGCTGGGCTGGGAGACGCCGGCGACGGCGCCGATCTACGGGCGCCTGTCGCGGTTCGCGCGCCTGATCACCTTCGACAAGCGCGGCATGGGCCTGTCCGACCGCAGCGCCGAGCTGCCGACCCTGGAAGAGCGCATGGACGACGTGCGGGCGGTGATGGATGCGGCGGGCAGCGAGTCGGCTGCGCTCGTGGGCATGTCCGAGGGAGGGCCGATGTCGCTGCTGTTCGCCGCCACCTATCCCGAGCGGGTGACCGCGCTCGTGCTGTGGTCGACCTTCGCGCGCCTTGCGTGGGCGCCCGACTACGCGTTTGGGGTGGAGCAGCAGGTGGCGGACGCGTTCTACGACCAGGTCGAGAGGCGCTGGGGCACTGGCCGCGCCTGGCCGATGATCTCCACCAACGACGCGCCCGACGACGAGGCCACGCGCCGCCTCTACGCACGGCTGGAGCGGTACTCGGCGACCCCGGCGATGGCTTCCGCGGCCAACCGCTTCGCGCTGCGGGTCGACGCCCGCGAGGCGCTGGGCGCGATCTCGGCGCCGACGCTGGTCGTCCACCGCAGCGATGACCCGCTCACCCCGCTCGAGCACGGGCGCTATCTCGCCGAGCACATTCGCGGCGCCCGCCTGGCGGTGTTTCCGGGTGCGTTTCACTTCAGCGGGGTCGGCATGGACGAGGACGCGCTCGGCGAGATCGAGCAGTTCCTGACCGGCACGCGCGGCGCGCACGAGATCGACCGCGTGCTGAAGACCGTGCTGTTCACCGACATCGCGGGCTCGACGGAGCGGGCCGTGCAGATCGGCGACCGGCGCTGGCGGCAGCTGCTCGAGGCCCACGACTCGACCGTGCGCCGCGAGCTCACGCGCTTCAACGGCCAGGAGGTCAAGACCACTGGCGACGGGTTCCTCGCCTGCTTCGACGGCCCGGCCCGTGCGATCCGCTGCGCCCAGGCGATCAGCGAGGAGGTAGGCAGGATCGGCCTGGAGGTCAGGGCTGGTCTGCACGCCGGCGAGTGCATCGCCCGCGGCGAGGACCTGGCCGGCGTGGCGGTGCACATCGGCGCGCGCGTCGCCAGCCTCGCCAGCCCGGGAGAGGTGCTGGTGACGAGCACCGTTCGCGACCTGGTGGCCGGATCGGACATCGAGTTCGACGACCGCGGGGCCCACGCCCTCAAGGGCATCCCCGGCGACTGGCAGCTGCTCGCGGTCACAGCCTGAGGACGGGAAGGCGCGACGAGCTTCGCCGAGGTGGCGCCCCGGACTAGGCTGCGCGCACGATGCGCATCCTCACGATCGTCGGCAACCGGCCGCAATTCGTCAAGGCCGCAGCCATCTCCGGGCCGCTGCGCGAGCGCCACGAGGAGATCCTGGTGCACACCGGCCAGCACTACGACGACTCGCTGTCGGCCGTGTTCTTTCGCGAGCTCGGGCTCGAGCGCCCCGAGCGCGAGCTCGGCATCGGCGACGGCTCCAACACCTCGCAGACGGCGCGCATGCTGGCTGCGCTCGAGCCGCTGATCGCGGAGCTCGAGCCGCAGGCGGCGCTCGTCTACGGCGACACCAACTCCACGCTCGCGGGGGCGCTGGCCGCGGCCCAGGCGCGCGTGCCGGTGGTGCACGTGGAGGCGGGCATGCGCTCGTTCGACCGCGCCATGCCGGAGGAGCTCAACCGCGTGCTCGTCGACCACCTCGGCGAGCTGCTGCTGTGCGCCTCGCAGACCGCCGCCGCCAACCTCGCCGCCGAGTCGGTGGCGGGCACGGTGGCGGTGGTGGGCGACGTGATGGTGGACGTGGCGCTGCGCTGGCAGCCAGCGGCGCGCGCCCGGCACGAGGCGCCGGCGCGCTACGGGCTCGAGCCCGGCGGCTACCTGCTGCTGACCGCGCACCGCGCCGGCAACGTCGACCACCCCGCGCGCCTGCGCGCGCTGCTCGATCTGATCGAGGCGCTGCCGCGGCCGCTGCTGGTGCCGCTGCACCCGCGCACGCGCGCGCGCCTGCGCGACGCCGGGCTGCTCGGCGAGCTCGAGGGAGCGGCAGGCCTCACCGTCACCGAGCCGCTCGGCTACGTGGAGTTTAGCGCGCTGCTGTGCCAGGCGCGCGCCGTGCTGACGGACTCCGGCGGCGTGCAGAAGGAGGCCTACCTCGCCGGCGTGCCCTGCGTGACCCTGCGCGCCAGCACCGAGTGGGTGGAGACCGTGCAGGCCGGCTGGAACACGCTCGTGGATCTCGACGCCGAGGCGGCGCTGGCAGCGCTCGCGCGCAACCCGCCCGAGCAGCCGGGCGGGCCGGCGGCGAACCCATACGGCGACGGGCACGCGGCCGAGCGCTGCGTGCAGGCGATCGACCGCCTCGCCGCCTGAGCGGCCTACCAGCCGGCTGGGAGGCCTACCGGGGCCGGCTGGGCGACCTACCAGCCGGCTGGGCGGTCTACCCGCCGGCTGGGCGGTCTACCCGCCGGCTGGGCGGCCTAGCGTGCGGTCCATGTTCAAGCGAATAACCCACACCTTCATCCACGTGCTCGACCAGGACGAGGCGCTGGACTTCTACGTAGGCAAGCTCGGCATGGTGGTCCACAACGACGCCGACCTCGGCACGATGCGCTTCCTCACCGTGACGCTCCCGGAGCAGCCCGACCTGCAGCTCGTCCTGATGCTGCCCGGACCGCCAGCCTACGACGACGCCACCGCCGCCCAGATCCGCGAGCTCGTGGCCAAGGGCGGGGCGGGTGGTGGCGTGATCTTCCAGACCGACGGCCCGAGCGGGTTCGAGCGCTCGCGGCCCACGCGTGTGCGCACGCTCGTGTCAACCCCTCGCCGAGGAGGGCTTGCTAGCCTCGCGCCCCCGTCAATCACCCAGCGAGGAAAGCGATGAGATGCAGCCTGGGGGGACTGCTCGCGGCACTGGCCGTGAGCCTGCTCTTCGCCGCCGGCGCCGGTGCGCAGAACGTGCTCCACACCGGCACCTACCTCACCACTCAGCTCAGCTACACCGAAGTGCCGATCGCCGCCGCCCAGGCGGTGGACGCGAGCAACTCGTTCGGGCTCGCGCGCGTGGGCTGCGGCCTCGAGAGCTGGGGTCACGGCAACAGCGGCGCGCTCGGGGACGGCAGGCGCAAGAGCAGCGAAACGCCACGGCAGGTGGTGCTCCCCGAAGGCGTGTGCGTGGCGAGTGAAGGCGAGGCGGAGAACGCCGGCTTCGCGATCGACACCACCGGCCAGCTCTGGGGCTGGGGCGCGGCCAAATGGGGCGTGTTGTGCGGCGAACCGCAGGCGGCGGTGCCGGAGATGATCCACGGCGTGAGCACGGCCATACAGGTGCGCGGCGGCGGCGACCATGCGCTGATCGTGCTTGCCGACGGAACGCTGCTCGCGTGCGGCGAAAACCAGGAAGGACAGCTGGGTCTCGGCAAGGACGTGAAGAGCGCGCAAGCGCCGACGGCGGTGCCCGGCGTGGACGAAGTGTCGGAAGCGACCGCCGGCAGCGACTTCTCCTGCCTGCTGAAAGCCGACGGGAGCGTGTGGTGCGCCGGTCGCGACAAGCGCGGCCAGGCCGGCGGCCATGCCAAGAACGTGTACAAGTTCCACCGCGTGGCGCTCCCAGGAGCCGCCAGCGAGGTCTACTGCGGCGGTGACGTGCCCGCCAACGGCTCGTGCGTGGCGATGGTCGAAGGCGTCCCCTACGGCTGGGGAGATGACGAGGAAGGCCAGCTCGGCGACGGCGGCGCCGCCGGCCGCGGCACCGGCACGCCGGTGCTCGCCAGCGAACTCGCGCCGCTCGGCATCGTCGAAATAGCCACTGCCGGCGTGGCCACCCAGGCGCGCACCGAAGAAGGCTTGGTGTACGCGGTGGGCGGCGGCGAAGGAGGAGCGCTCGGAACCGGCAGCGAAGCGACGCAGCTGTTTCCCGTGCCGGTCGCCGCGGAAGTGAGCGAGCTGTCGGGCACCGCCAAAAACTTCCTCGCGCTGGGCTGAGCGTGGGCGAACCGAACGGCGGGCGAACCCGAGCGGCGAGCGGGCCCCCGGCGGCGAACCCGCGCGGCGAGCGGGCCCCCGGCGACAGGCGAGCGCGGGCTCGCTCACCCCGGCGGCGCGGCAAGCAGCGGTGACCGGGGCGGCGCGCGCTCAGCTCGGCGCAGCTGCGAACTGGCTCTCGTAGAGCTGCGTGTAGAGGCCACCCTGAGACAGCAGCTGCTCGTGCGTGCCGCGCTGCACGATCTCGCCGCGCTCGAGCACGAAGATCTGGTCGGCGCTGAGGATCGTGGACAGGCGGTGGGCGATCACGATCGAGGTGCGCCCGCGCGAGAGCTCCGCCAGGGTGTCCTGGATCAGGCGCTCGGACACGCTGTCGAGGTGCGAGGTGGCCTCGTCGAAGATCAGCACGCGCGGGTCCTTCAGGATCACCCGCGCGATCGCCACGCGCTGCTTCTCGCCGCCGCTCAGGCGGTAGCCGCGCTCGCCGATGACGGTGTCGAGGCCGTCCGGCAGGGCGGCGATCACCTCCTGCAGGTTGGCCTGCGCGGCTGCCGCCAGCAGCTGCGCGTCGTCCGCGTCCGCGCGCCCATAGGCGAGGTTCTCGCGCAGCGAGGCGTGCAGCAGGAACGTCTCCTGCAACACGAGCCCGACCGCCGCCGCCAGCGAGGCGAACGTCAGCTCGCGCACGTCCACGCCGTCCAGCGTCACGCTCCCCGACTGGGGATCGTAGAAGCGCGGGATCAGATGGCTGAGCGTGGTCTTGCCGGCGCCGCTGGGCCCCACCAGCGCCGCCAGCTGCCCCGGCTCGACCGCAGCGCTCACGCCCGACAGCGCGGCGCGGCGCTGGCCGGGATAGCGGAAGCTGACCTGCTCGATCCCCACCGCGCCGCGCGGCTGGGCGAGCGTGCGCGCGCCGGTGCGCTCGCTGACCTCGTAGGGCTCGTCGAGCGTGTCGAAGATGCGCTGCCACGGCGCCAGCGAGCCGATCACCTCGAGCAGGCCGGTGGCCGATTCCTGGATCGCGCCGGCGAAGCGGATCGCGACCATGCTGAAGGCGAGCAGCGAGCCGAGCGAGAGCTTGTGATGAGTGACCAGGTAGCCGCCGGCCAGCAAGAGCAGCGTGGGGCCGATGATCTGCGCCAGCCGCAGCGCCATCGTGATCCAGCGCGTGGCCATGCCCGCCTCGATCTCGCTGTCGCGCAGCGAGCGGTTGAGCTCGGCGAAGCGCGCGCGCTCGCGCTGCTCGCGCCCGAAGGACTTCAGCAGCATCACGCCTGAGAGCTCGAGCGTCTCGCGCAGGTAGACGGTGAGCTCGGCGAGCTCGCCCTGCACGCGCTCGCGCGCGCGGTAGATCGAGCGACCGCCCAGGCGCAGGCCCAGCGCCACGAACGGCGCGATCAGCAGGGTGAGCAGCGTCAGCTGCCAGTTCAGCCACACCATCAAGCCCAGCGACACCCCCACGGTCAGCGCGCTGTTGAGCAGGCTCAGGGAGGTCGAGCCGATCACGTCGTCCACGCCGGCCACGTCGTTGACGATGCGCGACATCACGTCGCCGGCGCGGCTGCGCGTGAAGTACGCCACCGACTGGCCCACGAGGTGGTCGAACAGCTGCCCGCGCAGGTCCGCCACCACGCTCTCGGACAGGCTCACGGTGAGGTAGGTCTCGGCCACGCCCAGCAGGCCGCTCAGCACCATCGCCGCGAACGCCGCCACGGTGATCTCCAGCACCGGCGTGAACGACCCGTGCGGGTGCGTGAGGTGGTTGGTGATCGCGCGCACCGCCAGGAACGGCACCGCGCCGAGCAGCGACTGCGCGAGCACGCACAGCAGCGCCAGCGCGCCGCGCGCGCGGTAGGGGCGCAGGTAGCCGAGCGCGCGCGGCAACGCGCGCCGGCGCTCGGGCGAGATCCACAGCCGCGACGCCCCCGGCACGCGCACGCTCAGCCCGCCGTCGCGATCGTGCTCAGCAGCAGCTCGCCGGCCTCTTCGAGCGACTCCAGCCGTCGCGGCCGGCGCAGCTCGAACGTGGGCAGCTGCGCCAGCTCCAGCACGCGCTGCCAGTTGGCCTCGCCCCGCGGCTGGTGGCCGTGCTCGATCAGCAGCGGGATGCGCGCGGGCGCCGGCACCGGCGCGATCGCGAGCCGCTCCTCCCAGGCCAGCGAGATCCAGCCCGCAAAGGGATGCTCGGGCGCGAGCTCGCCGAGGCGCAGGCGCAGGCGCAGCCCGCCGCGCACCTGCTCGAGTGGCTCCTGCGCGTCAAGGTGCGCGGCGCTCTCGGCGGCCAGGTCGATCGTGCGCGGCCCCACGAAGGCGGTGCGCCCGTCCAGGAACAGCAGGTCGTCGGCCACGATCGCCTGGCCGCGGCGCGCCAGCCAGGCGAGCGTGGAGCTCTTGCCGGCGCCGCGCGCGCCCAGCAGCCCCCACGCGCGCCCGCCCGCCAGGAACACGCCGGCGTGGAAGCTCTCGCGTCCCAGCCAGTGCGCGAAGGCCAGCGCCACGTGCCCCAGCATCGGGTGCACCAGCTCGTCGGCGCCGAGCTCCCAAGCGGTCGCGAAGCTGGCCTCGCGCTGCTCGCGGCGCATCGTCGCGGTGCCCTCCGGCAGCTCCACGGTGGCCACGTCCTCCCCCATCTGCAGCTCGCCGTCGGACAGGCCCGCGCGCGCGGGCTGGAGCAGCTCGTCGACGCGGCGGCGCACCGTCAACAGCGGCCAGGTCGCCGGCGCGGGCGTGAGACGGGAGGCGATGTCGCGCTCGGGGCGGTCGAAGGCGAGCGCGAAGCCGTACATGCCGTGCCTTTCGACGCCGCGCTCGTCGCTCCCGCGTGTTCCGTTGTTTCGATTTCTTGCCAATTCGACGCCGATCTGTGCTTATATTTGCGGTTCGTTGCCGCAGACGGGAGCGAGCGGCATGATGAAGATCATCAACTAGGAGGCAACGGATGGAAGCCAACGAGACGTTCATCGTCAAGGAGATCGTTGCGACGCGCACGTCCGACCGCTACGAGCCGCCGACGCTCGTCAAGCATGGCTCGTTCAGCGAGCTCACGCTTGGCAGCACAATGGTCAGCGGTGGCGGCGGCGGGCCCTGGCACCACAAAAAACACACCTGGGGGTAGACGCTGGCGAAGCGCGCAGGGCCGCATCTGCGGTCGCTGCTGCGCGTGCTCGCTGAGCCCGCGCGCAAGCGGGTCGTCGGCCCGAAGGTCCAGGAAGCAGTTGATGGGGGGGTCACGAGCGTGCTCGACGCGCTCGTTCCTCATAGCGAGGCTGTGCCCGAGCTCGACAGCCTCGGCCTCTCCGACGAGGAGGTGCAGGCTGCCTGCGCGGGCCACGGCGTGGACGGTCTGGTGGAGCGCATCCACGGGCGCGGGCCCACGGATGCGCACCTGCACGTGATCGCCTGGCACGGCTCGGCCCTCGCCGACATCGGCTGCCCTGCCACGCAGCCGCAAAGACGCGAGCTGCTGCTCGACTGCGCGCTCTTCAACCTCGCCGTCGCGCTCACCGACAGCCTCGTCGACGACGAGGCGCCGACCGGGGCGCGCGCGGCGCGCGCGCTCGCTCCCGCGAAGCTCGCACGCCGCCTGCGCGCGCCGAGCGACCCCGAGGCCGCGATCGCAGGCGAGACCGGCGACCAGCTCGACGCCTTCTTCGCGCTGTGGGACGCCTTGCTGGCACGCCTCGGGCAGCGCTTCGCGGCTGAGCCGGAGCGGCTCGAGCAGATCGCCGCGATGCTCGCGCGCATGCACCACAGCGAGTTCGACGCCGGCGCCGACCGCCTGCCGGCGAAGGTGCTGCCAATCGAGTTCCTGGGCCTGGTGCTCGCCGCCGGCGCCGGCCGCGAGGAAGCCGACGCGCTCGCGGCGCTCTATCGCGAGCTCGGAGAGCTGGTGGGGCTGGTCGACGACTGGCACGATCTGCTCGTGGACATGCGGCGCATGCACGCAAACCAGCTCGTGATGCTGATCGCCGAGCGCACGCCGGCCAACCGCCTGCGCTACCTGGGGCGCAGCCTGCGGCGCGTCGCCTTTCCGGGGCGGCTCGCCGACGAGCTCGTCACCGGCCTGCGCGCGCATCTGCGCGGCGCGATCGAGCGCGCCGGCGAGCTCTCGCCCGAAGCCCGGCTGAAGGCCGCCGCCTACGCCAAGGGGCTGCTGCAATCCTGAGCCTCGGCCAGCTGCGAAGCGGCGCGGGCCTGGCGGGGCTGGCGCTGGCGGGCGCCGGCGACCGCTTCGAGGAGGGCTGGTTTCGTCTGCGCCACCGCGCGCGCGCCGCAGGCCCACCGCCGGCGGGGGCCGAGGCGCATGCGGAGGCCACGCCGCGGGCCATGCGCGAGGCGATCGCGGCGGGGCTCGGCTTCCTCGCGCGCACGCAGCGCCGCGACGGCCTGTGGCACGGCTTCATGCTCCTGCCCGGCGCCTCCACCGACTGGATCACCGCGCACGTCGCCTACCTGCTCGAGGAACTGCCGCAGGCGCAGGCGCTGCGCGAGCGCGCCGCCGACGCGCTGCTCGCGCACGTGCGCACGCGGCCAGGCTGGGGCTACAACCTGCGCGTCGGCATCGACAGCGACAGCAGCGCGCAGGCGCTGATCGTGCTGCACCGCGCCGGGCAGGAGATCGCGCCGGCGTGGGTGGAGCGGCTGCTGGCCGCGCGCGAGGAGGACGGCGGCTTCGCCACCTTCCTGCCGAGCGCTCCCGGCGGTCGCGCCTACGGCTGGTGGGAAATGCCCCACGCGGACGTCACGCTGATCGCGCTCGACGCGCTGGCGCGCCTCGGCGGGCATGAGCAGGCGTGCGCGGCCGCGCGCGCGTGGCTTGCGGGCCAGGCGGTCGACGGCGTGCTCCCGGCCTACTGGTGGACCAGCCCCGCCTACTCGCTGTGGGCGCAGGCGCGCGCCGGCTTCGACCCCGCCGGCGGCGCGCGCATAGCGCGCGGCCTGCTGGCGCAGGAGCGCCGCCCGGTGTACCTCGCGATGCTGCTCGCCGCGGCGCTCGCCGGCGAGGGCGCCTCGCAGCAGTCAGACGCGGCCGCGGCGGCGCTGCTGCGCGTGCGCCTCGCGGACGGCTCGTGGCCCTGCCACCCCTGCCTGCGCACCACCGACCCCGGCCACGCCGGCGGCTTCGACGCGCCCGGCCGCGTCTACGCTGACCGCTTCCGCGCCTTCTCCACCGCCCACGCCGTCGCCGCGCTCGCGCGCGCGCTCGAGGCCCGCGAGGACGAGGGGCACCCTGCTCCTCGGCAGCAGGCGTCCTGAGGCGGCCGCCCGCGGCCGGCAGCGCTCAGGCGGCGGCGGTGAAGATCTGAAAGGCGAGCGGCGCGTCGATCAGCCCGTCCTCGCGGGTGATCGGCGCGAGCTGGCGTTCGATCGCCTCCCAGGCGAGCTCGAGGGAGTCCGCGGGCACGCCGAAGAACCCCAGCGCCTCCTCGTCGACGATCGTGTCGCGCTCGACGGTGACGACCAGCTCGTGCGAGCTGCTGGCGACGTCGCGCCAGCCGCTCGCCTGCAGGATCGCGGCGGTGCGCTGGGGATCGGACAGGCTGAAGGGATGCGTAGCGCTCTTGCCGGGCGGCGGCGGTGGCGGCGGCGGCACGATCCCGGCGAGCGCGAGCGCGGGAGCCGGGAACCACGGATTGAGATCCGGCGCCCCCCAGCAGGCGAACGCCAGCCGGCCGCCGCTGACCAGATGACGGCGGATGTTCGCAAACGCCGTCTCCGGCTCCTCGAAGAACATCACCCCGAACTGGCTGAGCGCGGCGTCGAAGGGACCGCCCGGCGCGGTCTCGTGCTGAACGTCGGCCACGACGAACGACACGTTGCTCGCCCCCCGCTCCTCGCCGCGGCCACGCGCAAGCTCGATCAGCGGCGCCGAGATGTCCGCGCCCACCACCGCGCCGTCGCCCACGGCCTCGGCGGCCGCGAGCGCGGCCACGCCACCGCCGGTGCCGACGTCGAGCACCTTCTCGCCGTGGCGCAGGCCCAGCCGGCCGAGCAGCACGTCGGTGACAGCGGTCGTGAGCCGCTCGCGCTTGGGCCATGCCGCCGCCCACGCGCAATCGTTCCAGCGGCGGCGCTCGGACTCGTTCGGCTCGCTCGCGGTCATCTGACGGGCAAGCCTATTGCGTTTTGCGCGAGCCGCTGACATTCACCGCCACAGGCTGCCTCCGATGCTGGACAACATGACCGACCGATCCGGAATAGCCATCCTGACCAAATCGGATTGGGCATCCTCAGGTCGGGCCGCCGCTTCGCCCCTCCCCCTCGAGCAGGCCCTCCCCGGCGAGCGCCTGCAGGAACGCGCGCACGTCGTGCTCCGCGCGCTCGCGCTCCAGCGCGAACGTCTCGCTCAGCACACTCGCCAGCTCGTCCGTGCTTGCGCCCGCCACCAGCGCCGGCCACAGCGCCGCGCCGCTCGCACTCACGCTGAAGTACGCGCTGCCGTCCAGGTCGAGCAGCACGATCTCGCCGTCGATCTCGCGCCAGACCACATCGGGGCGCAGGCGCACGTCGTCAACGCTCATCGCCGCAGCGCACCATCACGCGCGAGCTTAGCGCCCGCGCAAGCCAAGCACCCTCGAGTGGCATTCCGCGTCGGCTTCTGCGGCTCAGCGAGCACCAGGTTCCCGTGACCGCTACCTTCTCGCTCGAGGAGGCCGCGGATTGGACGAGTTCGAGCACCTGGCCACGTACCGGCGCTGCAGCGATCGGATCTGCGCCAACTGGCGCGAGTTTCAGGAGCTGCGCCAGCAGCGGCTTGCCGAGCTGCTGCGCTTCAGGCATGGCGCCGAGGGAGCAACCGAACGGATCCTGGAAGACCTGCTCACCACCGTGTTGGACTGGAGCGCCAGCGAGATCAACCACCAAGTGGGCTATGTGGACCTCCTCCTGACCAGGCTCGGCATCAAGCATCTCGTCATCGAGACCAAGCGACCTGGCGCGCTGGCATGGAACAGGCACGCCGTGGAGTGCGCGCTCGAGCAGGCGGGCCGCTACGCCGCCGAGCAGAAGGTCGCCAGCATTGCAATCAGCGACGGCCACATGCTCTACGCCTGCGACGTTGCCCACGGCAGCGTCAGAGACCGTCTCTACTGCTCGCTGGAGGACCCCGCCCCTCCAGAGGACCTCTGGTGGCTGAGCATCGATGGCATCTACCGCCGACGCACCGACACCAGCGGAGCGTCCCTGCGACTGCTGCCCGAGCTTCCCCGTTCCGAGCAGCCGTCGAGCGCGAGCGTCGAATCCGAGGGGCAGCTGCTGCACCACAAGTACCGGCTGCCCGCCCGCTGCTTCGCCTACGTGGGAGACGCCACCGACACAAGAACATGGCATCTGCCCTACGTCAACGCAGACGGCAGCGTCGACAACAAGCGCCTCCCAGGAGCCATCGGCGCGATCCTGCGCAACTACCGCGGCGCACACGTCACGAGCATCCCCGAGGCCGCCATTCCCGACGTGCTCGCCCGCCTCGCACAGGCCGCAGACAGAGCCGGCAAGATGCCCGGCCAAACGGCCCGGCCGGCCGACGCCTACGTGCAGCTCGCGGCGACCATGGAGCAGCTCCGGCCCGGAGTTCGCTGAACGTCTGGCAGTGGGCTCACTGCCAGACAGCATGAGCGTCGTGAACGCGCGTCGCATGCCGCGAGCGCCGCCCCCGCCATCGCACCATGCTCGCGCTCGAAGCTGGCAGACTGTCGAGCGGCGATTGATCGACGAGACGCGGAGTCGGTCGGCGATCGCTCTCCGCTCGGCCGCTCGATGAGCTGACGAAAGCGTCGCGCGGATCGGGAAGCTATGGGCAAACCCCGCCATTACAGCGAGCAGGAGTTCGAGGCGCTCGTGAGCTCGGCGCTCGACCAGCTGCCGATCGAGTTCCAGCGAGCGCTGGAGCACGTGGCGATCGTGGTGTCCGACCGCGGCGCCGAGAACCACGCGTACGGCATGTACGTCGGCGCCAGGCAGGGTGGCAGCCCCTTCTTCGGGGGCGGCGGCTTGCCCGATGAGATCCTGATCTTCCGCGACACGCTCGTGCGCGACTTCGGGGACGACCCCAAGCGCCTGCGCGCACACGTCGTCAAAACGGTGCAGCACGAGGTTGGTCACCACCTCGGCTTCGACGAGGCGGGCGTGCGCAAGCTCGGGCTCTGACGCCGAGCGTGTGCGACGTCGGCGTGAGCGCGCAGAAGCCCACCACCGCGAGTCTCGGCGTCGCTGCGCTCGTGGCGATCGGCGTCGGCGGGATGGTCGGCGGGGGCATCTTCTCGGTGCTCGGCCTGACGGTGCAGGTGGCCGGCGCCGGCGCCTACCTGTCCTTCGTCGTCGGCGGCGTGGTGGCGGCGCTCACGGGCTTCTCCTACGCCCGCCTGTCGGTGGCCGTTCGCAGCCGAGGCGGCACGGCGACGTTCCTGGACCGCGCGTTCGGCATCGGCGTGGCGGGGCCTCTGAACGTGCTGCTGTGGCTGAGCTACTTCGTGATGCTCGGTCTGTACGCGGTGGCCTTCAGCGCCTACCTGGCGGCGCTGGTGGGCCTGGACCCCAACGGCGGCTGGGGGCGGGTGTTCGCCAGCGCCGTGGTGGTGGCGTTCGCCGTGCTGAACCTCGCGCGCGCCCAGCTGGTCGGACGGGCGGAGTCGGTGCTCGTGTACTTCAAGCTCGCGGTTCTGGTGGCCTTCTGCGCCGGCGGCCTGGCCTTCGTGCACGGCACGCGCGTCGCACCGTCGGCGTTCCCGCCGCTGAGCTCGATCGTCTACGCGGGCACGCTGATCTTCCTGGCATATGAGGGGTTCGAGCTGATCGCCAACGCCTCCGAGGACGCGCGCGAGCCCGCGCGCTCGCTGCCGCGCGCGTACCTGGTCGCGATCGGCACGGTGATCTGCCTGTACGTGCTCGTGGCGTTCGTCGCCGTCGGCAACCTCGCGCCGGCGAAGATCGCCGCCGACCGCGATTACGCGCTGGCGGCGGCGGCGCAGCCGTTCCTGGGCTCCGCCGGCTTCAAGCTGATCGCCGTGGCGGCCGTCGTCTCGACCGCGAGCGCGATCAACGCGACGCTCTACGGCGCCGCCAAGTTCACGTACCTGATGGCTCGCGACGGGGAGCTGCCGGCGCGGCTCGGCAAGCCGGTCTGGGACCGGCCGATCGGCGGGCTGCTGGCGACCACGGCCGGGACGCTGGTGATCGTCAACACCGTGGACATCGAAGGCATCAGCCTGATGGGCTCGGCGGGCTTCCTCGTGATCTTCGCCGCCGTGAACCTCGCCGCCTGGCGCCTGCTCGCCAACGCGAGGCTCGCCGCCACCGTCGAGATCGCCGGAGCGCTCGCGTGCTGCGGCTGCCTCGTCGCCCTGATCGCGTATGCCGTCACCCACGTGCCCGGCCAGCTGGGTGTGCTCGGGGGCCTGCTGGGCACCGCGATCGTGGGCGAGGCGCTCGTGCGCCGGCGGCGTGCCGGCAAGGCCAGGAGCCGATCCCCCGCCACCGGCTCGGCGTGGGCTCGAGCGGACCCAAGCGACCCGTGAGCAGCCCCCGCCGGGGCGTCGGCGCCGGCGAGCGTGACGCGCGAGCGTGGCCAGCAATACGCTGCGCCCGTGAGCGAGCGCGACGAGCCGATCCGCGTGGGCGTCGTGGGCCTCGGCTACTGGGGGCCCAACCTGGCGCGCAACTTCGCCGCGATTCGCGGCTGCGAGCTGGCGTGGCTGTGCGACGCCGACGAGGCTGCGCTGGCGCGCCTCGCGCCGTCCTTCCCCGGCGCGCGCACCACCGGCGAGCTCGCCGAGCTGCTGGCCGACGACGCGCTCGACGCGGTCGCGCTGGCCACGCCGGTGCCCACGCACGCGGCGCTCGCGGTGGCCGTGGCGCGGGCCGGCAAGCACTGCTTCGTGGAGAAGCCGCTGGCCACCAACGCCGCCGACGCGCAGCGCGCGGTGGAGGCCGCCGCGCAGGCCGGCACGGCGCTGATGGTGGGCCACCTGCTCGAGTACCACCCGGCGGTGGCGCGCTTGAAGGAGCTGGTGGACAGCGGCGAGCTCGGCCCGCTCTACTACGTCTACGGCAACCGCCTGAACCTGGGCAAGCTGCGCGCGGACGAGAACGCGCTGTGGAGCCTCGGCGCGCACGACGTGTCGGTGGCGCTGCACCTGATCGGCGAGGAGCCCGTGGAGTGCACGGCGCAGGGCGCCTGCTACGTGCGCGAGGGCGTGCAGGACGTGGTGTTCTGCTACCTGCGCTTCCCCTCCGGCATCGTGGCGCACCTGCACCTGTCGTGGCTCGACCCCCACAAGGAGCGGCGCATCACCGTGGTGGGCGCCAAGCGCATGGCGACCTTCGACGACATGCTGATCGAGGGCAAGCTCACGATCTACGACAAGGGCTTCGACGAGGACACGCGCTCCTGGGGCGAGTACATCGCGCGCTCCGGCGACACCTTCTCGCCGCGCATCGCCAACGTGGAGCCGCTGCGCGTGGAGTGCGAGCACTTCGTGGAGTGCGTGCGCAGCGGCGCCACGCCGCGCTCTGACGGCCACAGCGGGCTGCGCGTGGTGCGCGTGCTGGAGGAACTGCAGCGCTCGCTGGAGGGCGCGAGGCCCGCGAGCGGCGCCTGACCTCGACTTCACACGGCGCCGGCCGGCGCGGCGCGCTCGGCGCGCACCTCGAAGCCGGTGAGCGTCACCGGCCCGAACGACGTGACCAGCGCCACGTCGACGGCGTCGCGGCCGCGGCCCACCACCACGCGCCCCAGCCGGGGTCTGTTGCTGCGGGCGTCGAAGGTGCGCCAGCGGCCGTCGAGGTAGACCTCGAACCAAGCCGCGAAGTCCATCGCCTCCGGCGGCCCCGCGGGGACGTCGATGTCGGGGATGTAGCCGAACACGTAGCGAGCCGGGAGATTCAGCGCGCGGCAGAACGTGATCGCCAGGTGCGCGAAGTCGCGGCAGACGCCCTGGCCCGCGCGATAGGCGTCTGCCGCCGTCGTCCACGGGTTGGATGCGCCGGGGACGAACTCGAGGCTCTCATGGACGTAGTCGACGATGGCCTGCACGCGCCCCCAGCCCGGCGTGAGCGAGCCGAAGCGCTGCCACGCCTCGTGGCCGAGCTCGTCGGGCAGGCAGAAGCGGCTGGGCATGACGAAGCTGAGGACGTGGTCGGGCAGCGACGTCACCGGCGTCTCGGGCGCGCCGGGCTCGACCGGATCGGCGGGTTCGCGCACGAGAACCTGCGCCTCGTAGCCGATGCGCGAGCTGTGGCTCGCGAGCTCGAGGCGCTCACAGCGATTGCCGTAGTGATCCAGATAACCATGATGCTCGGCGTTCGTGTCCCACCGCTCGGCGTTGATGCTCACGCCGGGCTCCAGGCGCGGGGCGACCTGCATGATCACCGAGGTGGCCTGGCGCGCGGCCAGCCCGAAGTTGCAGCCCACCGTCAGCGCCAGCGCCTGCTCACCGTCGCTCGGAGGCACGATATCGGGCATCTGAACGAGGATGGCACGTAGCGGCAGCGGCCGCCGGCCGGCCGCTGCGGCCTCTTGCCGTTGCGCGCTCCGGCGCCGGGTGTGGCAGCATCGTCGCTGCCGATGGGCGACTTCCTGGTCAAGCGCAAGGATCTCCGCGACTGCCGGGTGGTCGAATCCGGGCTGCCCGAGCTCGAGCCCGGCCAGGCGCTGCTGAGGGTCGACACGTTCGGGCTGAGCGCGAACAACGTGACCTATGCGGTGCTCGGCGAGATGATGTCCTACTGGGACTTCTTCCCGGCCGAGGACGGCTGGGGTCATGTGCCGACGTGGGGCTTCGCCGAGGTGGAGCGAAGCGAGGCGGAGGGCGTGGAGCCGGGCACGCGCGTGTACGGCTACCTTCCCCCCGCCTCCTACCTTGCGGTGACCCCCGCCCACGCCGGCGCGGACGGCTTCGTCGACCGCTCGCCGCACCGCGCGGCGCTGCCTGGGACCTATCAGCGCTACCTCGCCACCGGCGCAGACCCCTTCTACCGCGCCGACACCGAGGATCTGCAGATGCTGTTGCGCCCGCTGTTCTTCACGTCGTTCCTGATCGAGGACCAGCTCGTCGACGACGGGCTCGCCGCGCGCGGGCCGATCGTGATCTCGAGCGCCTCGAGCAAGACCGCGATCGGCGCCGCCTTCCTGCTGGCGCAGCGCGAGGGAGTCGAGCTGGTCGGGCTGACCTCCGCGCGCAACGCCGGGTTCGTCGAGGGCCTCGGCGTGTACGCGCGCACGCTCACCTACGACGAGATCGGATCGCTCGAGCGGGGACCGGCCACGTTCGTCGACATCGCCGGGGACGCAGCCGTGCGCTTCGCGGTGCACGCGCACTTCGCGGAGGAGCTCCTGTGCAGCATGACGGTGGGGGTGACGCACTGGCAGGAGCTCGGCGCCGGCGGCGGCGAGCTGCCCGGACCGGCGCCGACCGTCTTCTTCGCGCCCGATCGCGTAACCAAGCGCTCCGGGGACTGGGGGCCCGCCGAGCTGCAGAGCAGGGTCGCCGGGGCCTGGCGCCCGTTCTGCGAGTGGACCGGCGGCTGGCTCGAGGTGATCCACGGCCGGGGCTTCGAGGCGGTGCAGCGCGTGTACCTCGACGTGCTCGAGGGCCGCGTCGAGGCCCACGCCGCCCACGTGCTCTCGCTCGCCTGAGCTGCACGGCGGCGGGTGCCGCTCGGCGAGCGCCGCCGCCGGGGTCCTGCCGCTCGGCGAGCGCTACCCGAGCAGCGCCATCAGCTGCTCGCGGCTCGGTCCGGGGAGCTCCAGCCGCGGGTTCTCGCCGGCCAGCTCGAGCGTGCGCTCCGCCACGCCGTCCTCGCAGAACGTCTGCCCGAGGCGCTTGAAGACGGCGCGGGAGTCCAGATAGGCCCTGAACAGGTCGGGGTCGTGGATGGCAGCGGCGTTGAGCGCCTGCCTGAGCACGGCGGGGCGCTCGCTCGGCGCAGCCGGCTCGAGCCCATTGCGCAGCGCGTCGATCTCGCGCAGGCGGTCGCGGTCCTCTTCGACGGTCTCGCGGTACCACGGCGTGAGCGTCTCCTCGGTGGCCGCGTCCCACGCCTCGGCGAACTCCAGCGGATCGTCCAGGTGCGAGCGCACTGCCGCCCGCAGGGCCTGCGCGTGCAGCAGGCCGAGCGACATGCCGCGACCCAGCGAGGGGTTGGTGCAGGCCGACGCGTCGCCCAGCAGCGCGATCCCCGTCAGCAGCGGCCGGCCGTCCGCGAGCGGGCGGCGGTAGCGGTCGAGCACGCCGCCCATCGACTCGAACTCGCCGATCGGCTCCCCCTCCAGCCAGTGCGCGTGCAGCGGACATGCCTCGACCACGGCCGTCCACAGCTGCGGGTCGCGCATCCGCTTGAGCACGCGATCGCCGCTCGAGGTGACAAGCGTCACCGCCCACGTGCCGTTGTCGGCGGGCAGCGTCAGCACCGAGAAGCTGCCGAGCGGCGCGAGCAGCGGGCCGAACGGCCGCGGCGTGGTCCCGTCGGGCGAGCGGAAGTAGCGGCCGTAGTAGATGAAGCCGGAGTCCTCGGACTCCTCGTGCAGGGGTCCTATGCCGGCGTCGGCCAGCCAGCCCGGCAGCTGTGAGCGCCGGCCCATCGCGTCGACGACGAGGTCCCCGCGCAGCGTCTCGCCCGAGTCCAGCCGCACCCCGTCCACGTGCGCCACGCCGTCGAGGGAACGCATCGTCAGCCCCGCTGCCGCCGTGCCCCGCCGCACCTCCAGACGCGGCTCGTTCGCGGCGGCCCCGGCCAGCACCTGCTCGAAGACCGGGCGGCGCGCGGTGTAGGTCACGAAGCGCTCGTCCCCCGCCTGCGGACCGGCCTCGGCGAGGTTGGGGGGCATCAAGGCGAGCAGGTCCATGCGCGCGGCGCCGGCCGCCACGAGGTCCCGCAGCACCTCGGGGAGCTCCTCCTCGAGCACGGCCCGCCCCGCAGGCGCCAGGTAGTGCGCCAGCCGGAACTGCCTGACGCCGTCGCGGTCCCACGTGGCCCACGCCTCGTCGAGCGAAGCCGGCACCGGCGCCGGATCGCGCTCGAGCACAGTCACCTCGTGCCCGTCGCGCGCAAGCATCATCCCGCCCGCCAGCCCGCACACGCCGCCGCCCAGGAAGACGATCCTGGCCGTCCGCCTCACCCCCCGGCGCGCCCGGCGCGCCCTCGTCCGAAGCGGCAGATCGCCATCGAGATCGCTGCGACCATGCGCAGATGCTAAGCGCCGACGTGGTCTCGCGTCGGCCGCTGCCGAGCGCGTTCTGGGCGGGCCGGCGTGGAGCGCTCGCACGAGCTCAACGGCGCCCGTCCGCGATTGGCGGGATGCGCAGATCGAGGCGCTCCAGGCGCTCGGGGTCGAGCAGGGCGTCGATCTGCACGATCCTCCCGTCGGCGACGGTGAAGGCCATCACCGAGAACGGGCGGCCATGGGGCGCCACCACGGCGCCGGCGGCGCCGTTCACGAGCGCGGGCCTGACGAACGGGTGCAGCCTCGCGTAGGTGGCGGTGTGCGCAGCCACGCCAGCGGCACCGCGCAGCACGAGCGAGGCCTCGGCGCGCAACGCGCCGCCGTCGATGCGCAGCTCCACCTCGTCGTCGAGCAGCGCCAGGAGCGCGTCGAAGTCGCCGTCGCGCGAGGCGGCGAAGAACGCATCGACGACGCGCCGCTGCCGGGCGAGGTCGCGTTCCGGCTGCGGCGAGCTGCGCACGCGCCGGCGGGCGCGGCTGGCGAGCTGCTGGGCGGCCGCCTCCGAGCGCTCGAGCGCAGCGGCGATGTCGGTGAACGACACGCCGAACACGTCGTGCAGCACGAACGCGAGTCGCTCGGCGGGCGTGAGCGAGTCGAGCACCACCAGCAGCGCGAGGCCAACGGACTCGGCCAAGAGCGCCTCGTGCTCCGGGCCGTCCTCCTCCATGCCGACCACCGGATCGGGCACGTGCACGCACAGCTGCTCGCGCCGCGCGCCGCGCGAGCGCAGCATGTTCAAGGCCACGCGGCCGACCACCGTCGTCAGCCAGGCCCGCATGTTCTCAACGCGCCCTGGGTCCTGGTCGCGAATCCGCAGCCACGCCTCCTGCACGGCGTCGTCGGATTCGCCCACCGACCCGAGCATCCGGTAGGCGACCGCGCGCAGGTGCGGCCGGTGGCGCTCGAACTGCTCGCTCAGCCAGTCGCGGTCGTCCATCGTCACGCTTCCCGCACCTGCGCTCACATCCTCACCAGCGCTGGTGGTAGCCGACGCTCGTGGTCAGGGCCGCCACCGCCGCCAGCAGGAAGAACACCGCTCCGCCGATCTGACGGTCGCCGACGCGCAGGTGCGCGCTCACGGCGCAGGTGAAGTAGACGACGAGGCCGATCGCCGCAGCCGTCCCCAGCGCCGGCGCCGCGAAGCCGACCAGCAGCCCGACGGCGCCCGCCGCCAGCAGCGCGCCGAGCGGGATCATCCACCGGCGGGAGACCCGCACCCGGTCGGCCACGAGCTTCACCGACTCCGCGCCGAGGAAGTTCAACGAGGCGGCGTAGGCGTTGGCGAGCGCCGCCAGGATCGTGGTGATCAGGTAGGCGATGTGCACACCTCCTAGACACGCGCCGTGCGGAGAACCTGACGGCGACGATGCCCTCGCGGCGCGAGTGGGAGGCTCACCTCGACTCGCAGGCCGCCCTCCCCGAGCGGCTCGATCCTCAGCTGGCCCTGGTGGGCGTGGGTGACGGCTGCGACGATCGCCAGCCCGAGGCCGTGCCCGCCGCCCACGCGCGCCCGCCCACCGCGCCGAAAGGCGCGCGCGAGCTCGTGCACCTCCTCCGCGGCCACCGCCTGGCCGCCGTTCGCGACCACGAGCAGCGCGCTGGCTCCGTCGGCTCGGGTGCGGAGCTCGATCCAGCCGCCGTCGCGGTTGTGCTCGATCGCGTTGCCCAGCAGGTTGCCCACCAGCAGCGCCAGCAGCCGCCGGTCGCCGTGCACGAGCGCGGGCGCGAGCTGGCGCTGGACGCGCAGCCGGCGCGCGGCGATGCGCCCGCCGGCGTCGTCCAAAGCTTCGCCAGCCATGCGCGCGAGGTCCACGAGCTGGCGCACGAGCAGCTCGGGCTCGCTGCGCGCGAGCGCCAGCAGCGCCTCGATCAGCTCCTCGCTGCGCGCCAGCTGGCGCCGCAGCACCGACGTCGCCGCCTCGGCGTCGCCGGCCGTCGCGTGGGGGTCGGCCGCCAGCACCTCGACCTCGGCGCGCATCGCGGCCAGCGGCGTGCGCAGCTCGTGCGAGGCGTCGGCGATGAAGCGTCGCTGCGCGCTGAACACGCCGTCGAGCCGCGCGAGCATGCCGTCGAAGGCGTCGGCCAGCTCGCGCAGCTCGTCGCGCGGTCCCTGCAGGCCGATGCGCTCGTCGAGGTTCCTGCCGGTGACGCGCTCGGCCGTCGCGGTGATCCTGCGCAGCGAGCGCAGCAGCCGCCCCGCCAGCAGCCAGCCGAGCGCCACCGCGACCAGCACCACGCCGGCCAGGATCGCCAGGTACTGAGTCACGAGCTGATCGAGCGTGCGCTTCCTGAGCGCCGCCTGCGCCGCCCGCGCCGCCGCTTCCTTGGCCGCACGCGCCTGCGAAGCCCTGGTGGCGGACTGCGAGGCGGGCCTTGCCGTCGACGTCGCAGCGGGCCTCGCGGCCGCTTCCTTGGCACGACGCGTCGGCGAGGCCCCGGCGGGTTTCGCGTGGGCGTCGCCGGGGACACGCGGGACGGGTGAGGGCGCGCCCGCCAGCGGGGCGTCCAGGTTGGAGCTGACGAGGCCGTAGCTGATCGCCAGCAGCGCCGCCCCGCACACCAGCAGCATCAGGCCGATCAGCGCGGCGAGCCGGACGCGCAGGCTGAGACGACTCACGCGCCGTCACCGATGCGGTAGCCGGCGCCGGGCAGCGTCTCGATCAGCGGCGGCTCGCCCAGCTTGCGGCGCAGCGTGGACATTGTCACGCGCACCGCCGCGGTGAACGGGTCCGCGTTCTCGTCCCACACGCGCGCGAGCAGCTCCTCCGTGCTCACCAGCGAGCCGTCCGCCACCATCAGCGCTTCGAGCAGGCCGAACTCCTTGGCGCCCAGCCGCAGCTCCCGCGCGCCCCGCCGCGCCTGCCGGCGCGCCGTGTCGAGCTCGACGTCCGCGACGCGCAGCACCGGCGGGCGCGGGCGGTGCACGCGCCGCCCGAGCGCGAGCACCCGTGCGGTGAGCTCGGCGAAGGAGAACGGCTTGCCGAGGTAGTCGTCGGCGCCCGCCGCGAGCCCCGCCACGCGCTCGTCGACCTCGCCCGCCGCCGTCAGCATCAGCACCGCCGGCGGCGACTCCAGCGCGTTCAGCCTGCGGCACACCTCGTCGCCGTGCACCAGCGGGAGGTCGCGGTCGAGCACCACCACGTCGTAGCTCGCGAGGCTCGCCTTCAGGAGCGCTTCCCGGCCGTTCCCCGCCACGTCCACCGCGAGCCCCTCGCGGCGCAGCCCGCGCGCCAGCGCCGCCGCCGTGTCGCCCTCATCCTCGACGATCAGAACGCGCATGCAACGATCGTAGGCTCGCCCGGCCCGGGTCTGACCCGGGCCGGGCGAGCGCCACCTCGGCGTCGACGCACCCGACGCACACCTCAGCCGTGGGCGGCAGCCGCGAGCGCTTCCTTTTCGGCCACCGACGCCGCGCAGGGAGCGCCCCCTTCGCCGGGGCTGCGAATGCGACCCGCTTCCTTTTCGGCCGCCGACGGCGGCGAAGCCCCCGCGGGCTGCGCGGCCGCGAGCGCTTCCTTTTCCGCCCGCGCCTGCGCTTCGCCCCCGGACGCCGGCGCGGCTCCCGCGGGCTGCGCGGGCGCGAGCGCTTCCTTTTCGGCCGCGGAGCCAGGCGAAGCCGGCGCCGGGGATCGCCCGCCGGACTTCGGGTTGGACGGCGACGGGCACGCTGCGCCGGCGGCGCCGGCTTTGGCTGCGTGGTGACTGCGGGCGTCGGCGGGGTGCCTGCGGGCGTGCTTGGCGTGGTGACGCCCGCCGTGCGCCGAGGCGATGCCGCCGGTCAACAGCGCCGCCGCGCCCGCGAGCGCGAGCAGGCCAACTGCCCACCGGCCAAGCCTTCTTCGTGACATCGGAGAGACCTCCAGTTCGTTTGCCATGAGCGCGTCGCGCGACGCCGACCCTCTTATAGAGAGGCCGACGTTTGGCGGGTGTATGGCGCCGATGCGGGCACCGGGCCCGCGATGGCGCCTCACACCGTGCGCAGCGCCTCGGTCGGCGAGAGGCGGGCGGCGCGCAGGGCGGGGAGCAGGCCGGCGACCGCGCCGATCAGCAGCGCCGCGCCGAAGCCGCCGGCCCAGGCCAGGGTGGGGATCACGATCGCCCAGCCCTTGGCGGAGGCGTAGACCGCGGTCGCCAGCGCGCCGGCGGCGATGCCGACGGCGCCGCCGGCGAGCGCCAGCAGGACCGCCTCGGAGAGGAACTGGACGCGGATCTGGCCGCGGGTGGCGCCGAGCGCGCGGCGCAGCCCGATCTCCGAGCGGCGTTCCAGCACGGAGATCACCATGATGTTGGCCACGCCCACCGCACCCACCAGCAGCGCCACCGCGCCGAGGCCGAGGAAGAGGCCGTTGAAGGCGCCCTCGGCGTCGGCGCGCGCCGTCAGCGTCGCCGAGGGCTGGCTCACGTCGACTTCGTTGGGCGCTTCGGGGTCGGCGGTGGCGGCGAGCACCGACTGCACCGCCGCCACCTGGCTGTTCTGGGCGCGCAGGTACACGGTGTTGGCGTGCCCGTTGAACTGCATGTAGCGTTCCGCCGCCCTGAAGCCCACCAGCACCGCGCTTTCGACTTCGGGCGCGAGCACCGACGGGCCGAGGATCCCCACGAGGTAGAGCCACTGGCCCGCCGCCCAGATCCGCTCGCCGGGGTAGATGTGGTCGACCCCCAGCCGATGCGCCGCGGCCGAGCCGAGCACCGCCGCCGGCTCCTGCGCGGTTGCGGCGTTCAGGTAGCGGCCCTGCACCACGTCGATGCCCAGCGTGCGCAGCAGGCCGAGGCTCGCCGCCTCGATGCTCAGGGCGTTGGTTTCCACGGTGGGGATCAGCGGCGAGCGGTACACGTTGCCCTTCACGCCCCCCGTCTCCGCCACCGTTTCGACCGGCTCGATGCGGGCGATCATCGCCGGCGCCACCAGCGGCAGCTCGGCCGTCTGGCCGCCGAAGCTCTGGCCGTTGGTCACCACCAGCAGGTTCGTCCCCAGGCGTTCGATCTCCGAGAGCAGCCCCGCCTGGCTGGAGGAGGACAGGCCCAGCACCGCCACGATCGCCGCCACGCCGATCGCGATCCCCAGCGCCGACAGCGCCGCGCGCGTGCGCCTCGTGCGCAGGCCCACGCTGGCCACGCGCGCCAGATCGGAGGCGCGCAGCCTGCGGGGAGCCAGGAGCGCAGGGTCGGCGGCGAGCTTCGCGGACGCGCTCACCGCAAGCGCCCCGGCACCTCGTTCACCAGCGCGAACGCCGCCGGCCGCGCGTGCGCCGCGGTCGCCCTCACCACGTAGCCGCCCTGCCGCTCGCCGGCGGTGAACGGCGGCGCCACCGCGATCCCGCAGGCGTTCGTCCTGACCGTCACCGCGCGGGGATGGGACACGCGGGCACGAGCGCGGCGTGAGGCGTGGGCGCCGCCGGGGTCGCGCCCGCCGGCCGCACCAGCGGCGCCGGCGCGGCCATCGCGGCGGTCGCCGGAGCGCACCGTGAAGCGCCCGCTCGCGCCCGTGCGCGGCGCCGAGAACGCGACCTGCGCGCGCGGGACGGGGTTGCCCTGCGCGTCTGTCACCGTCACCGCGAGCCTGATTGGGAAGCGGGCGCCGGCCGGCGTGGACTGCGTCGAGCCCACGCCGGCCGTGAGCTTCGCGGGGCTGCCCGCGCGATTCGACAGGGAGAAGCTCACCGGCGTCGCGCCGCTCGCCGCAGCGCTCGGCGCGCCCGGCTCCGGTTCGCTGCCGCCGCCGGTCGAGACCGAGGCGGTCGCCGTGAACGAGCCCGCGGTGGCGTTCGCGGTGAGCGGCGGCGAGCTCGCCACGCCGCTTGCGCCGGTGCTCGCGCTCGCCTCGGCGCTCCCGCCGGCGAAGACCGCGCCGGCGCCCGCCGAGCCGCTCGCGCCGCACGCGCTCGCGGCGGCGGCGCCGAGCGTGAACGTCACCGTCGCGCCCGCCACCGGCGCGCCGCCCGCGTCCAGCACCTCCACGCGCAGCCGCTGGGCGTAGCCGCTCGTCACCCACGCCGAGCTGCGCTGCGGCGAAAGCGCCACGATCCTCGCCGGCACGCCCGTCGCCGTGTTCGTCAGCGAGAACCACACCGAGCCGTACTGCGAGCTGGCCGTCACCGTGTAGCTGCCCGCCACCGTGTTGGCGGTGAACGGCGGCGCCGCCGCCGCGCCCGAGGCGTCCGCGCCCACCACCGCCACGTTGGACGCGCTCGTCGAGAACACCCCGCCGGCGCCGCTCGCCGGGGCGCTGAACGTCACCGCCGTCCCCGCCGCGCCCGTCACCGGGCAGCCGTCGCCGTTGGCCAGCTGCACCTGCAAGCCCGTCGCGAAGGCGCTCCCCAGCAGCGCCGTCTGCGGCGTGCCCGCCACCAGCGTCAGCTCGTTCGGCGGGTTGGGCGTCGGGCACGTCCCGCCCGAGCCGCCCGGCGTGCCCGTTTCGCCCGCCGCCTGCAGCGGCGCCGGCGCCAACGCGGTGCGCGCTGTGCCCGCGGCCTGCAGCGGCGCCGGCGCCAACGCGGCCAGCATTGCCAGGGCGCCCGCGCTCGCCGCCGCCGTCGCACGCGCCCACCCCGCCCGGTCGCGCCACCACGCGATCCCCTTAGACATCTGCCGTCCCAGCCTCGGTGTCGGCCACGATGCGCCCGTCGAGCACCTGCACCTGCCGCGGCAGGCGCGCCGCGAGGTCGTGGTCGTGGGTGATCACCAGGATCGTCGCGCCGTCCGCGTTCAGCTCCGCCAGCAGCGCCAGGATCGCCTCGCCGGAGGCGCTGTCGAGGTTGCCCGTCGGCTCGTCCGCCAGCACGATCGCCGGGCGGCCCACCAGCGCGCGCGCGATCGCCACGCGCTGGCGCTCGCCGCCGGAGAGCCTGCTCGGGCGGAAGCCCGCGCGCTCGGCCAGGCCCACGCGGGCCAGCGTCTGCGCCGCGCGCTCGCGGCGCTCGCTCACCGCCACGCCCGCGTACAGCAGGCCGTCCGCCACGTTCTCCAGCGCGCTCGAGTGCTCCGCCAGGAAGAACTGCTGGAACACGAAGCCGATGCTGCGCGCGCGCAGCGTCGCCAGCTCGCGGTCCGCCAGGCCCGCCGCGTCCAGGCCCGTGATCCACACCATCCCCGCGCTCGGGCGCTCGAGCGTGCCCATCACGTGCAGCAGCGTCGTCTTGCCCGAGCCCGACGGCCCCACGATCGCCACCAGCTCGCCCGCCCGCACCGCGAAGCTCACCTCCCGCAGCGCGTACACCGGCGGCTCCGCGCCGTACACCTTGCTCACCCCGCGCAGCTCCAGCACCGCCTCGCTCATGAGCTTGCCGGCACCACCACGCGCTGGCCCGCGGAGACGCCCCGGCCGCTCACCTGCACGAGGCCGTCGGCGTCGTCGAACAGCCCCAGGCTCACCGCCTCCAGGCGGTGCGCGCGGCCTTCCGCCACCTCCAGCGCGTAGCCGCCGCCCGACAGCGCCAGCAGCGCGTCGATCGGCACCGCCAGCGCGTCCTGCACGCTTTCGGTCGTGATCGACACGTTCACCGGGGCCTCGTCAAGGCGTCCCGTCGCCGCCGGATCCGTCGGCCTCGCGTCCACTTCGATCGTCGGCGCGCTTTCTTCTTCGCCGCCGCCGCCACCGCCGCCGCCGGGTTCGCTCGACGGCGAGCTCGCCACGCTCGACACGTACGTGATCCGCCCCGGCGTCGTCCGGTCGTCCGGCAGCGTGATCGTCACCGCGTCGCCCACCTTCACGCTCGCCTGCTCGGCCGCGTCGAGCGCCACCTTCACCTGGCGCGCCGTCGAGGTCACGCCCAGCACCGGGCCGGGCGTCACCGTCTCGCCCACCGCCGGCGTCACGCTCGTCACGCGCACCGGCCCCCGCTCGAACACCACCGAGCCGAGCGGCAGCGCGCGTGTCGTCGGCGAGCCGTACCGCAGGAGCACCGGCCGGCCGTCGATCGCGTACAGGGTCTGTCCGGCGGAGATCACCTGACCGACCGACGGCAGCTCCGTGAACGTCGAGGCCTGCCCGTACACCACGGCCGAGGAACGCGCGCTCGACAGGTTGGACTGCGCGCTCGCCAGCGAGCGCTCGGCCGAGGAGACCTGCGCGCGGTCGCCTTCGACCTTCATCGCCGCCGCCGAGGAGCCCTGCTCGGCGGCCGACACCGCCTGCACGTCGCTCGCGCACAGCCCCGAGCCCCCGCCGCCCGCCGCGGACCCGCCGGACGCGCTTTCCGCAGCGCCGTCGCCGGCGCAGTCCACCGCCTCCTTGGCGCGCGCCGCCGCCAGCGTCGCCCGCTGGTTCGCAAGCGCTTCGCCGTCGGCCGCCAGCGACGCCCTCGCCGCATTCAGCATCCCCTGCGCGCTCGTCACCGACCCGCGCGCCTGCGACACCGCCGACGGCGCCGTCCCCGACGGCACGCGGATGCTCGAGGAGCCCGCGTAGCCGAGCGTCCCGCTCACCTGCGTCTGCGAGGACAGCGAGCGGCGCGTCACCGTCGCCAGCGAAGTCGCGGTCGCGTTGTCGACCACGCCGCCCGCGGCCGCGGGCGGGCCGGCGAAGGGATCGGTCGCGATCAGCGCCGCCACCGCCGCCACCGCCACCAGGCCCGCACCCGCGAGCGCCCTCCGGTTCCGGTTCGCCTGCATGCTGTGCCGGTTCTACGCGTTGAGGGGTTTCGTTTTTGTTTCGCCCGGCGAGGCCATGCCGTGCCGCAACCCCCTAGTGGCCCGCCGCGAAGCGAGCCACCGCGGCCTTCGTCAGCGCCCCGTGGGTCACGCTCACGCACGCGTCCGCCGCCTGCACCACCCCCGGCTGGCGCACGCTTATCCCCGCTTTGGCCAGCATCTCGTGGGTCACCTGGCCGGCGCTCGTCGGGTCGGGGAAGTTCGGGAAGCCGTGGCCGCGCATGCAGGCGGCGAAGGCCAGCAGGTCGTTCAGGTGCCGCGCCAGCTCGGCCTGGCTCGGGCGCCCGCCGTTAGGCTGCAGGCCCGCGCAGGCCTTCTGGGCCGCCTGGAACCGGGGGCTGGCGGGGTTCAGCGCGACCACCTCTTGCTTGGGGATCTCGCCGCTGCTGTCGGGGTCGGGGAACTTCGGCACCCCGTGGGAGCGCATGCACGCGGAGTAGGCCAGCGGGCCGCCGTGCTGCGTCGTCGCCGTCGTCGCGGTGGTGGAGGAGCCGACGCTCGCAACCCCTCCCGAGCCGCCGCCGCAGCCGGCGGCCAGCAGCGAGAGCGAGGCGAGCGCTGCGAGCAGGGCGCGGAAAGCCACGTCAGGCTCCGAGGCGCCAGGCGGCGGCGCCGACCAGCGCGAGCGCGGCGGCCAGGAAGATCGCGGTCTCGAGCGCCTGCAGCGGCCAGTAGTGGCTCGGTGGCTGATAGGCCACGAGCAGCTGCAGGTGGTGCGAGAGCGCCTGCAGGCAGGACTGGAAGTCGCCGTCCGTCAGGCCCCCCGAGGCGTTGCCGGCGCCGGGGTACTGCGGCAGGCCCGCCGCGATCGTCGGGCAGGTGCGCACGAGCACTCGATGCAGCTGCGCGGCGCTGAGGGCGTGGTGGGAGCGATCGACGAGCGCGGCCGAGATCCCCCAGCCGTTCGGGAGCGGCGGGAAGCCCGTGAACACGCTGATGCCCGACGGGCTCTCACGGAAGCCGACGGACTTCCCCAGCGTCAGCGGCGTCAGGAGGTGCCTGCTCGCCAGCAGGTGCGGGCGCACCCAGGACGTGAACGCGATGCGCGCCGTGACGAAGCCGAGCAGGGTCGCAGCCATCGCCGTCAGCATGCGGCGCGTGAGCGCGCCGGCAGCGACGCCGAGCGCGAACGCGAAGCCCGCGTAGCCGATCGCCACGACCCCGCGTTCGCCGAACACGCTGGGGTCGAAGCGGTTCATGTTGACCGCGTCCAGCGGCGCGAACCACCAGCTCACCAGCCAGCTCGCGAGGCCCGCGACGGCGAGCGCCGCCACGCCCACGAGCGCCACCTTGGTCAACAGCCAGCGCCGGCGCGTCACGCTCTGCGTCCACGCCAGGCGGTAGGTGCCGCCCTCGAGCTCGCGCGCGAGCAGCGGCGCGCCCCAGAACATCCCCAGCAGCGCCGGGATCGCCAGCAGCGCCGGCCCGAGCAGGTCCGCCAGCACCCCGTCGAGGCCATACAGCAGCGGGCAGTCGTTGCGCGCCTCGCAGCGCGCGCCGCCGACCGCGTCGTAGCCGTCGTGCAGGTGCGCGCCGGTCACGAGCACGAGCGCCGCGAACGCGGCCAGCAGGCCGAGCGCCACCAGCGCCTGCGTGCGGAACTGGCGCCAGGCGAGCCAGGTCATCGGCCGGCCCCCCGCCCCGCGGCGCCGTCGGTCGGGCGGAGAGGCGCGCCTCGATCGGCGGGCGCGCCCATGTACGCGAGCACGATCTCCTCGAGCCCCACCTCCTCGACGCTCCAGGCGGGGTCGACGATCGGCTCCTCGCTGCGCACCAGCAGCGTGCTCTGGCGCTCGGTGTGGCTCTCCTCGATCACCTGCTGGCTCGCCGGCAGCCGCGCGCCGTCGCGGCGCGGCCCGCTCAGGCGGCGGTGGCTGGCGAGCAGCTCGTCCACCTCGCCGGCGAGCGCTACGCGGCCGTCGGCCAGCAGGATCGCGTAGTCGCACACGCGCTCGAGGTCGGCCACGAGGTGCGAGGAGAGCACCACGCTGACCGTGTGCTCGGCGGTGAACTCCATCAGGCCCTGCAGGAACTCCCGGCGCGCGAGCGGGTCGAGGCTCGCCACGGGCTCGTCCAGCACCAGCAGCTCGGGCCGCTTCGCCACCGCCAGCGTCAGCGCGAGCTGCGCGCGCTGGCCGCCCGACAGCGTGCCGGCGCGCTGCGCGCCCTCGAGGCCCAGCCGCTCGATCCGCGCCCGCGCGAGCGCCGCGTCCCAGCCGGGGTTGAGCGCAGCGCCGAGGCGCACGTGCTCGGCCACCGACAGCGACGGGTACAGCGGCGTGTCCTGCGCCACGAAGCCCACGCGCGCGAGCTGCGCCGGCGCCCCGTCGACCTCCTCGCCGAGCACCGCGATCGAGCCCGCGCTCGGCGCCAGCAGGCCCACCGCGAGGTGCAACAGCGTCGTCTTGCCGGCGCCGTTCGGTCCCACCAGGCCCGCCACGTGGCCGGCGGGGACCTCGAGCGTGCAGCCCGACAGCGCCCAGCGGCGCCCGTAGCGCTTGCCGAGGTCGCACGTCGCCAGCGCAGGCTCCGCTCGCCGGTGCAGCGCGCTCACGCTCACGCTACCCCTTCGATGCGCCCGGAGCGAACAGCGTCGCGAAACAGCGCCTCGATCGACTCCTCGTCGAGGCCCGCGCCGCGCGCCCTGGCGATCCAGCTGCGCAGATCGCGGCGCAGCGGCGCGTGCGCGGCGAGCGCGGGGTCGGCCAGCGAGCCGGTCACGAACGTGCCCACGCCGGGGCGCGCGGCCACCAGCCCCGCGTGCTCGAGCTCGCGGTAGGCCTTCAGCACCGTGTTGGGGTTGATCGCCAGCCGCGCCACCACGTCCTTCACCGTCGGCAGCTGGTCGCCCTCGCGCAGCAGGCCCAGCCGCAGCGCGTGGCGCACCTGCTGCACGATCTGCATGTACGGCGAGACGCCGGAGCGGGAGTTGAGGTGGAACTCGATCACAGGTCACTCCTATATAACTAGGTGCATAGCACTATAGAGAGATAGCTATGCGTGTCAAGCGCCCGGCGCGTCCCGGCGGGCAGCTCGGTCGCCGGGTGACGCCGCACCGCGGCGGCGGCGCGGCCTGCGTCAGTGGTTGTGCAGCGGGAACGCGCAGGCGGCCGACGCGCGCGCGAACTGCGGCGAGCGCTGGTCGATCGTGCCGGGGAAGATCAGGATCACGCCTTCGATGTCGCTGATCACGCCGGCGCGGCCGGCGCCGAACGGGTCCGGCGGGACCGAGGTGCGGGGGTCGGGGAAGCCGGAGATCCCGTGCTGGCGCATGCACCGCGCGATCCGCAGGAACCTCGCGAGCGTCTGCGGCGAGGGGTGCGTGGTGGTAGGCGGGCCGCCGCCCGGCATCAGCTTGTGGCACTTCGCCTGCGCCGCCCTGAACGCGGGCGAGGAAGGGTCCATCCCGGATTTGGCGTGGAAGAAGAAGCCACCATTCGGACTCGGGTCCGGGAAGCTGGGCACGCCGTTCGAGCGCATGCACTTGGAGTAGGCGAGCGCCTGCTGCTGGGGGTTCGCCGTGCCTTCCCCGGACGAGGCGCCCCCTTCGGAGCTCGCGTTGCCCGATCCCTTCGCCGAGGAGACGTGGGCCACGCCGGGGCTCGACGAGCTGCCGCAGCCGGCGAGCGCCAGCGCCACGCCGGCAAGCCCGGCGCAGGCGAGCGCAGCGGGGCTCCTGACGGTGGGCATGTGCTCAACCTCCTTGCGCTGTTGCGCTGGATCTTTGCGGGTGCTGTGCGGCATCGGTCTCATTCGGCGCTGGCGTCCTGCGGCTTCGGCGGCTCACCGCCCCGGCCGGAAGAACTTGCACGCGGCCGCCGCCCGCCGGAACGCCGGCGCGCTCGTGTCGATCGACTTCGGGATCGCGAGGTAGTACCCGCCGCCGCCGAGGACCGCGCCGTTGCCGGCCGCGCTCGACGGAGGCGAGGCGCTGGGATCGGGGAAGCCCGCGATCCCGTGCTTGCGCATGCACGCGGAGGCCGCGAGCATCCGCGCCCGCGTCTGCGTCGACGGCGGCTGGGAGCTCGGCGAGCCCTTCGGCAGCAGGCGCCGGCAGGAGCGCAGGGCGGACTGGAACGCGGGCGACTGGATGGTTCTCCGCGAGCCCATGCGGACCGCTTGGCCACTGACCTTCGGGTCGGGGAAGCTCGGCACCCCGTGCGAGCGGATGCACCTGGCGAACGCGACCCCCGATTCGACGGCGCCGGACGCGGACGCCGACGCGCTCGCGCCGCCCGGCGGGCTCGGCGAGCCTCCCCCGCACCCCGCCACCAGCGCGCCGCCCACGAGGGCTGCGGCGGTGAGCGCGCGCGCCCGCCTCGCGGACGCGCAGCGCCGCGCGGCCGGCCTCCTGGCGTGGATGCTGTGCGGCATGCACCGGTTCTACGCGCCGGCTTGTTTCGGCGCTGTTTCGCTCGGCGGGACGGCGGCGATCTCGCCCGCGGGCGCTCGCGAAACAGGCTTGAAACACCGCGGCGCTACCGTCACCGGCAGGAGCCGTAGATGCGCGTGCTTGTGATCGAGGACGACGAGGAGCTGGCCGGGACGGTGGCGGCCGGCCTGCGCCACGCGCGCATGGCCGTCGACGTGGCGCTCGACGGCCAGGCCGGCCTGATGCGCGCGCTGGTCAACGACTACGACGTGATCGTGCTCGACCGCGACCTTCCCGTGCTGCACGGCGACGAGGTGTGCGCCAAGCTGGTCGCCGCCGGCGGGCGCAGCGGCGTGCTGATGCTGACCGGGGCGGCGGAGAGCGAGGACCTGGTCGACGGGCTCGGGCTCGGCGCGGACGACTACCTGCCCAAGCCGTTCGACTTCCCGGTGCTGGTGGCGCGCATCGGCGCGCTGGCGCGCCGAGCGCAGCCGGGCATCCCGCCGGTGCTCGAGCACGGCGACGTGGCGCTCGACGCGGCCAAGCGCAGCGCGCGGCGCCGCGGGCGCGAGCTCGAGCTGACGCCCAAGGAGTTCGGGGCGCTGGAGCTGCTGCTGGCCGCCCAGGGCCGGGTGGTCTCGGCGGAGGAGCTGCTTGCGCGCGTGTGGGACGAGAACGCCGACCCGTTCACGGGCGCGGTGAGGATCACGATGAGCCGGCTGCGCGCCAAGCTCGGCGACCCGCCGGTGATCGAGACCGTGGCGAAGGCCGGCTATCGCATCGGAGACCCGTGATCGGCCTGCCGAGGGCCCGCTTGGCGCCACCCCGCTGGCTGCGCCTGCCGCGCCGCACCGCGCGGCTGCGGCTCACCGCTCTCTACGGCGGCCTGTTCCTGCTCTCGGGCGTCGCGCTGGTGGCCATCACCTACGGCCTGTTCGAGCGGGCCACCGAATACAAGACGCCGCACCTGCCGAGGATCCCGCACACGCCCGCCATCCAGCGCCTGAAGCTGCCGCCTGCGCTCGGCTACGCGCCCGGCCCCAGCGGCCAGGGCGTCGTGCGGCTGATCCCGCGCCCGTCGGGGCTGGCACAGGCCCAACGGGAGCTGGGGCAGGCCCGGCGGGAGCTGGCGCGGGCGCGGCCGCAGCTGGTGTTCTCCCTGCCGAGCCAGCTGTCGCTGATCCAGCGTCGGGTGACGCAGGCCCAGCACGTACTGGCACAGGACCAGCGTCAGCTCGCGGACGCGGTGCACCAGCTCGCGCAGGTGGGGCCCATCCAGACCGCGCAGCGCGCCTCGGACTCGCACCAGCTGCTGGTCAACTCTGGCATCGCCCTGGCGATCGTGGCGGTGCTCGCGCTCATCGCCGGCTGGCTCCTCGCCGGCAGGATGCTGCGACCGATCCGCACGATCACCCGCACGGCGCGCAGGATCTCCTCCGCCAGCCTGCACGAGCGCCTGGCCCTCGACGGCCCGCAGGACGAGCTCAAGGAACTCGGGGACACGCTCGACGACCTCTTCGAGCGGCTCGACGCCGCCTTCGAAGCGCAACGCCAGTTCGTCGCCAACGCCTCGCACGAGCTGCGCGCGCCGCTGACCCGCCAGCGGGCGCTGATCCAGGTCGCGCTGGCCGACCCGCAGGCGAGCCTCGCCTCGCTGCGCGCGGCGCACGAGCGCGTGCTCGCCTCCGAGCGGCACCTGGAGCAGATGATCGACGCGCTGCTCGCGCTCACGCGCGGCCAGGCCGGCCTGCAGCGCCGCGAGCGCCTCGACCTCGCGGGCATCCTCGCCAAGGCCCTGCCCGCGCGCGAGGCGGAGGCGGCGGCGCGCGAGCTGACCGTCCAGGCGACGCTCGACCCGGCGCCCACGGAGGGCGATCCGCGGCTGCTGGAGCGCCTCATCGCCAACCTGCTCGACAACGCGATCTGCCACAACGTCCCCCACGGGCACGTCGCGATCACGACCGGAATCCGCGACGGGCACGCATTCCTGACGGTCGCCAACAGCGGCCCGGCGATCCCCCCCGAGGAGCTGCCGCGCCTGCTGCAGCCGTTCCAACGCCTGCACGGCGCCCGCACCACCCACGCCGGCGGCAACGGCCTCGGCCTCGCGATCGTGGGCGCGATCGCCGCCGCCCACCGCGCCACGCTGAGCGTGCAGGCGCGGCCGGACGGCGGGCTGAGCGTCGAGGTGGGCTTCCCCTGCGCGGCGGGCGACGGCGCCGACGCGGGTGCCTACTCCACGTCGAGCTCGAGCTCGCCGGCCGGGAGCAGCGCCGGCAGCGCAGGCGCCGAGCCAGGCTCCGCGGCGGCGGCTTCGGGCTCCTGGATGTCCGGGCGAGCGAGCGCGAGATAGGCGACGAGCACGAACACGGCGACGGCGAACACGATCGCCGTGGAGCCGTCGCCGAAGTCGATGCCGGAGAGGTTCTTGGGCTTGCTGATGTAGTCGGCGAAGGACGCGCCGAGCGGCCGCGTGACGACGTAGGACATCCAGAACGCGGCTACGCCGTCCAGGCCGAGTTGCCACCGCGCCAGGGCGGGGATCATGATGATGACGCCGAAGAGGATGCCCGAGTCCAGGTAGCCCAGGTTGAGCGAGGTGGCGGTGAAGTCTCCGAGCGCGGTGCCGAGCGCGAAGGTCGCGAACACGGTGGCCCAGTAGTACGCCTCGCGCCGCTGGGTGGTGATGCTGTGGATCGACAGCGTGCCCTCGCCGCGCTGCCACGCCCAGAAGGTCGCGGCCAGGACCAGCGCCCACAGCATGGTCGTGCCCGCATAGGGGATGTGGACGTCGAGATGCAGGAAATCGGACACGCCGGTGCCCGTGATCGCGATAGCGAAGGCCAGCGACCAGTAGGCGAACGCCCGGTAGCGACGGGTGCCGAACTGCAACGCCAGCCCCACGACGATCACGAGCACCTCGAGGCCGCCGCCGCCGAAGTTGCCGTACGTCTTCAGGTAGTCCGACGTGGCCTCCCCGCCGGCGGTTGTCAGGATCTTCACAACCCAGAAGACGAGGATGACCTCCGGCACCTTCGCCGCCACGGGCGCGGGAAAGAAGCGGCCGACCAGCGGCACCAGGCCGTCTGCCGATGCGGCACGGCGGTCGGGGCTCGGCGAAGCGCGGTGGCGGTGCTGGCGATCGGATGCCAAGTGGCGAATGCTCCCTGCGGTTGGACGCGCACGAACATAACAAGCGGCTCTCACGCAGGTCGCAGTCGGGACGTCATCGCTCCTGCCCTCAGCCGGGCTGATGCCTTCGCAGGTGGCGCGACGAGGGCGATCGCGCTCAGACGAGCGTCTGCTCGCGTGGGTGAGCCCACCCGCTTGCGGGCAACGGTGCGCGCAAGGCCTCAAGAGTGTCGTCGAGGACCTGCAATCCGGCTTCGAGCTCAGGGAGTTGCGGCGTGGCGTGGATCACGCGGCGAAGAGCTCGGGCGAGCGGGCCATGTCCAGCTCGCTCAAGTTGTGCCGGGAGCTCCTTTCTTGCGAGCGGAAACACCCGTGCATGAAGCAGCAGCCCGCGCGCCGCTGTCGTGAGCATCGCGCGGAGCTGCTCGTGTGCTGCGCCTTGGTCGCCCATCTGGATAAGGCGTTCCACCTCTGTGCGATGCACATCCAGGCTGTCGAGCTTGCGCTGAGCGTTCGGCCACAGGCCCATTTCGACGATCAAGCGCACGCCGTCACGCATTGGGCTCGTGTCGTACAGGATGCAACCGCAGCGCAGAGTCCACTGGGCGAAGTCGTCTCCCTCCATCAGGCGGCTCCGGAAGCGCGCTGGGGTCGTGGCGACCACATCCACGTCCCCAGGCAGGTCACTCACGTCTGGGCGTATGCCGATGACGTGGTAGTCGAGATCGCTGATGGTCGTACGTCGCTTGCGTGCCGTCGAACCCGTTAGAGCAAATCCAGAAGCTCCCAGAGCGATCGCTCGACTCATCACGGTAGCTGTGATCGCACGCTGCTCAGGCGTTTGGCAGCGCTGCGCGCGGTCGCGATCCTCGCGCATGCGCCGAGCCCATCCGCCGTTTGATAGTTGCTCGTGGAGCCGGGGCGCGTTCACTCGGTCGCCTCCGCGGCCTCGACGAGACGTTCGCGGGGCGAGGTGGCGCTTGCTCTTCGGCGACACACTTCAAGCGTAGACCCTGGTGCGGTGGGCGAGTACAGAGCGCCAGCTTGGTCAGCAGGCGTTCTCTGGCTCCCTGCGGCTCCAGGGACGGCGCGGCGTCGTCGTTATCGTCACTGCTCAAGCCACAGACAGGAGCAGACAATGCGCAGCGACATCGCCCCCGGCGGCACCTTCCCGGACTACGAGCTGCCCGATCACGAGAGCGTGACGAGGAAGCTCAGCGAGATCCAGGGCGATGACCCCCTGATCCTCACGCTCGCGCGCGGGCACTACTGCCCCAAGGAGCACTGGCAGCATCTTGAGCTCGCGGCCAACTACGCCAAGATCGCGGTGGCCTACACGAAGGTCGCGACCATCTCCACCGACGCCCACCACGCAAGCCAGGAGTTCCGCGCGTCGGTGGGCGCCCAGTGGCCGTTCCTCTCCGACCCGGAGCGGACCGTCCAGAAGGACCTCGAGATCCAGGAGTACACCGACCCCGAGCACGACCCGATGATCCCGCACACGCTCGTGCTCGAGCCGGGGCTGGTGATCCACAGCGTCTACAACGGCTACTGGTTCTGGGGCCGCCCCTCATTCGCGGATCTCTGGCGCGACCTGCGCGCCGTCACCAGCAAGATCCGCCCCGACTGGGACCTGAGCAAGCCAGGGCTGCGCGAGGCGTGGGACGCGGGCGACTACTCGCCGTTTCACGGCTGGGACCGCCGCCCTCCGGAGTCGCTGCCGTCGTCCCAGGGCTCTTGACGGGGCGGTCGAGCGCCCAGACAGCCTGCTCAGGCGGCGCGCTGCCTGTCCGCGCCCACCAAGACCGCGTAGTGCTGCCTGGGGTCACGCGACCGGAAGCGCTGGCGGAGATCGGCGTACTCTGGAAACGCCACATACCAGTGCTCCAGCTCATCCCGGATTCGCTGCCACACGGCGCGTCCATGCGCCGATCATAGGCGGCATCTGCATCCGCACGCTCGCCGCGGCCCACGGTGGTCGCCCGACCCATGCGGTCCCTACACTCTGGCTATGGCCGCTACTGACCACACGATCCGGCTTGCGAGCAGCACGTATGCGCGTCTTCAAGCCGAGGCTGCGCGCAGCCATCGCGCGATCGACGAGATCGCCGGGGAGCTCTTGGATGAGCGGTTGCCGCGGCCGATCGCAGATCACGAGCAGGTGCGAACGGCGTTGGCGCGCCTGGCGGCGCTCCGCGCTCGCGTGGGGAGAGGCGTCGATGTCGTGGCGCTCGTGCGCGAGGGCCGGGAAGAACTCGACGGGCGCATCCCCTCCGGCGAGTGACGGTCGTCATCGACGCGAACGCGCTGGTCGCGTTGATCGTCAGCGAGCCCGACGGTCCGGCGGTCTCCGAGCTGATCGGACGGTGGATCGCCGAGGAACGTGAGCTGCACGCCCCCGCGCTCGCGCGCTACGAGATCGCCAACGTCCTCGCACGCCAGCACGCGGCCGGCGGGCTCTCAAAGGAGGACGTGGCGAGCGGATGGCAGGCCCTCGAAGAGCTGCCGATCACCTACCACGCCCTGCTCGACGGCCCGGAAGTGGTCGACGTGGCGGCGACGCTTGGGCGACGCAGCGCGTTCGACGCTGCATACGTGGCGCTCGCCCGCAGCCTCGACGCGGAGCTGTGGACACTCGATGGCCCCCTGGCGCGCAACGCAGCTGGACAGAAGCTGCCGGTACGACTGATCGACGGGCAGGACCGTGAGACCCAAGAGCCCTAGTAGATCCCGAGGATGAGCGCGAGGCTTCATCGACGGACTGCAACTCGCTTGCGTCGAGACGTCCTGCTGAGCGTCTCAGGCGCTGAGGATCAACAACCCTCGTCTGCTCGATGAGAATGCGCGTGTGAGCACGGTCGAGTTCCGCGGACCACGGCGGTACGCCCAGCTTCCCGCCCCGCGCTGTGCACACGGCGGCCCGCGATTGAACGGCTGGATCGCGGGTACACTCGGCGCGTGTGCTGGCAACCCACGCAGCAACCCGGCAGCGCGCGGCAGCGCGCTAGCACGCGACGACCGGCAGGCCGGCGGCCGGCGCGCGCGGCGGCGGCGCGCGCGCTGGTCCTGGTCTTGACGCTGTGTGCGCTGTGCGCGGCGGCGCTGGCGCCGGCGGCGCTGGCGGCGCGCCCGACGCCGGAAGAAGACCCGTTCTACCGCTACGAAGGCTCGACGCCGCTGGCGGAAATCGCGCCGGGCACGGTGCTGAAGACGCGCACGCTGGCCTACCACGTGGCGGGCGTGCCGTTGCCGGTGAAGGCGGTGCAGCTGCTGTACCGCTCCACGGGCGAGCGGGGCGAACCGACGGTGAACGTGACGTCGGTGCTGGAGCGCTTGCACATGGGCGCGGCGCCGAAGGTGGTGGCCTACCAGTCCTTCTATGACTCGCTGAACCCCGAAGACGACCCCTCCTACGCGATCGCGGGCGGCCTCAGCTTCGGCGGGCTGATCCCGGACGTGGAGTCGACGCTGATTGCGCCGGAGCTGCTGGCGGGCGACGCGGTGGTGGTGGCGGACACGGAGGGCGAGAGCGCTGCGTTCGCGGCGGGCCGGGTGTACGGCCTGAACACGCTGGACTCGCTGCGCGCGGCGCTGCGCTCGCCGGCGACGGGCCTGGCGGGCTCGACACAGGTGGCGCTGATGGGCTACTCGGGCGGCGCGATCGCGACGGAGTGGGCGGCGGAGCTGGCTCCGGGCTACGCGCCGGAAGTGGACCGGATGATCGTGGGCGCGTCGTTCGGCGGCGTGCTGGTGGACCCGGCGCACAACCTGCACTACGTGAGCGCCAGCGAGGAGTGGGCGGGCGTGATCCCGATGGGGCTGATCGGCACGGCGCGCGCGTTCCACGTGGACCTGAAGCCGTACCTGAGCGAATACGGCCTGGAACTGTATGAAAAGCTGCAGAAGGCGTCGATCATCCAGGTGCTGGGCCGTTATCCGGGCCTGACCTGGGAAGAACTGGCGAAGCCGGAATACGCGAACCCGGAAAGCATCCCGGTGTACGTGGAATCGGCGAACGAACTGATCATGGGCACGGGCGGCACGCCGACGGCGCCGCTGCTGATCGCGCAGGGCGCGGGCGGCGAACGCGAGGGCACCAACGGGGAACAGCCCGGCATCGGCCCTGGCGACGGTGTGATGATCGCGGGCGACGTGCGCACGCTGGCGCGCGAGTACTGCGAACGCGGCGTGCAGGTGCAGTACGACGAACACCCGAAACTGGCGCACGTGGAAACGGCGCTGCCGTGGATGCTGAGCACGCTGTCGTGGCTGCACGCCCGCTTCGCCGGCGAACCGGCGCCGCAGGACTGCGCGACGATCGCGCCGGGCAACCCGCTGACGCCGATCGGGTAGTGAGCGCGGCGACGGTAATCGAATTAATCGTCAATCGGATTCGCGAGTGGCGGGCGAGGGCTGGTGGGCGCGTGCATGGGCGTCGCGCGGGACGCGGCCGCGCTCGGGCTGGCGCCTTGTGCGTTTCACCTTCAAAGCCCCTTCGCCTTGATCGCCCACAGCGCTTGCGTGGCGCTCTGCTCGGGCCGGTAGACGGGGTAGATCGCGATCTCGATGCGGCTGCGGCGTACCACCAGCGTGCCGCGCCGGTAGAGCTCCCTGCCGGCTTGGGTGAAGGTGGGCAGCTCGAGCGCGTGCGCGAGCTCGCAGGCGGGGTCGCTCCACAGCGGATGGCAGACGCGGTGGTCGCGCATGCGCGCGAACTGCTCCTTGGGCGCCTCGCTGCTCACCCCCACCACGCGCGTGCGCCGCGCATCCAGATCGGCGCGGTGGCGGTCGAACGACAGGTGCTGTTGAACGTCGGCCCCGGCGCTGCCGAGCCCGCCGTCCGGTGAGCACTGCACGCCCGGATAGAGGTAGATGACGATGTCGGCGTTGACTTCCGTGGGCAGCGCGACCGGCTCCCCGGCGTAGTCGAGCAGGCGCAGATCGGGAAACGTCCTGCCGACGAGCCCGCGCGCCTGCCGGCGTCCAGGGCCCTGCGGCGTGCCGGACGGCGGCCCGGAGGGGTCGAGCGCCGTCCATCTGCCCGGCGCGGCGCGCCGGCGCCGCCAGGTTCCGCTCGGCCCGCGCGAACGGTCGATCATCGCGCCGGCACGGCGTCGCGCGGACCGTGCGAGGAACGCCGGCGCACCGCGCCGGTCGCGGCTGCCGCCAAACCGCTATCCCTGGCGCTCACTGCGATCCTCGGCCTCGGCGCCTCGAGCGCTGCGCGGAGCGCGCTTTTCGGAGGCCTCGAGCAACGGCTTCAGGTCTTTCGCGCCGGCGCCTGCTCGCTGCTCGATGTCGACGATGAAGCTGCGCAGCGCGGGCGTCGATCGCTGGGGCAGATGGACGCCATCCGCTGCCGCGTCCGCCAGCCGCCGGCATTCGACCTCGTAAACCGCGCGCGAGGCGTCGAGGAGCACTCGCGCCAGGCGCGGCGTGAGCTCGAGCTCGAGGTCGAGGCGCTGGCGAGCGGCGCCGATGCCCACCGCGTCCAGAAGCTCGCGCGCGCAGTCCAGTTGGGCGAGCCCGGCGCGCCAGCGCTGGGAATCGATCTCGTCCATCGCCAGCGTCGCCTCGAGCGCGTCAACCGCAGAACCGAACTCGGCGATGAGACCGCTGCGAAGGTACGGGATCAGGCTCGCGGGTACGCTGATCCTGCTGAGGTCGCGGTCGAACAGGGTTATATTCCGGTCTCGTCAGTGCTCCGGCCAAGCTGGCTCGCCCCAACCCGCGCTGGCCGCCATGCCAGGACGTCGGCCTGAGGCCGGCCCTTGGGAGCCGCGGCCAACGTCGCGCCATGCTCGCGGCTTGGTACTTGACTGTCCAGCGATTTCGGCTAATCCGTGTATCCGGCTAGCACCCTCGGAAGCCCGTTCTGCACCAGTGACGACTTCTCGTAACCGGTTATCGCCGGACGTGCTGAGGAGGTCGAGCGCTGAGCCGCAGGCGGCCGCCTTTCGCCGGGGTCACGATCACGCTCCGCCATCGCGCTCGCTCGAGCTGTCGCGATGCCGGCAGGACCGTGCGCGTGGAGAGCGTCGCGCGGATCAGGGTCTGCAACTCGAGGGTCGCGAGCCGGTGCCCAGGGCAGCGCTTGCGCCCGCCGCCCCACGGTAGCCAGCTGCTTGGCTCCGGGGCGGCGGACAGGAAGCGCTCGGGGAGGAAGAGGTGGGGGTCGCGGTAGAGCGCCCGGTCGTGGTGCAGGAGGTAGATGCAGGCGAGCAGCTGGACCGGTGGCCGGTACGTCCAACCGCCCAGCTCGAAGGGGGCGGCGACGACGCGCGGGATCGCGAAGAGGAACACCGGCCTGTGCCGGAGCACCTCGGTCACGGTCGCTTGGAGATAGCCTTCCCCGGAGCCGGTCTCGATCTCCTCCGCGAGTCGCTTCTGCACCGCGGGTGCATGGGCGATGAGCTGCAGTGCCCATGCCGCCTCAGATGCCGTCGTCTCGTGCCCGGCGAGGATCACGGAGACGAGGTTGTCGCGCACCTGGACCGGGCTCAGGGGCGAGCCGTCCTGGTTGCTGGCGGCGAGGAGACGCCCCAGCACGTCCTCGCCGTGGGTGGCGCGCGCGTCGTCGATCAGCGCGCGGATCTCCTCGTCCACCTGGGCGCGCTCCTCGGTGAAGCGCCGCCAGATGCCCCTCCACACCGGCAGATGGCGAAGACGTGGCTCCACGAGGACGAAGCTGGCGGTTACGTCGAGCATGCGGAGCATGTGATGGTGAAGCCGCCGGAGCCGCTCCTCCTCGGCCCGGAAGACGGTGCCCAAGATGATGCGCAGGCTCATGCTGCGCAGGCGCGGGAGCACGGCGAACGGGGAGTCGAGCGGCCACGACGCCACCTCGGCGGCGATGATGCGCGTGAGGCGTTGCGCGTGCTCCTCGACTGCGGCGGTGGTGAAGGACGGGAGGATGGTGCGCCGCCCGCGCATGTGCTCGTCGGCCTCGTGGAGCATGAACGAGCTCGGGCCGACGATGGGGGCGATCGCGCTTCCCCCCGCGCCCGGCTGCAGCACGGATCCCGGAGCGCCCATGACGGCGCGTATCTCGGCTGGGTTTGACAGGAATACCACCGGCGGCAGATCGACCGGGTAGAGCGTGAAACGCTCGCCGAGGTTGCGACGGCACCACTCGAACAGGCCGAGCGGCATCCAGCGGCACGCGAGCGTCTGCATCGAGCCGGGTATCGGGGGCGTCGGCGGCAGGTCGCCTTTGATGCGACTCAGGAGTGCGTGTGTGGTAGTCACTTTCCGGTTCTCCTTTGTGTTGTTGGATCAGGATCTGCGGCTTTTGCTTGCGAGTCGCCACAGCCGCAGGGCGGGCTGCAACGCCCGCGTGAGGGAGCCGCCGGCCTGTGCGATCTGCTCGGATGCGCCGCGCAACGGGGTCGCGCGAGCGCTGTCGCGCGACAGGTACATCGCCACCATCGCGGCGGCGACCAGCGTGTGACGCTCGCTGTTCTCGAGCGCGCGGGTCTCTGCCATGCAGCGCCGCAAGAGGCGACTGATCTGCGTTGCGGCATCGGCCGGCGACTGGTAGTAGGCGACATAGCAGTGCTCGCCGCGCCGGGCGTCGTCGAACTGATCCACGAAGCCGTCGAGCATGGTGGCGAGGGCGCCGGCCCACGGAAAGTAGGCACGGTGGGTGCTGCTGATCCGATCGGAGGAGCAGCCCCTTTCGGCGGCGAGGGCGAACAGCGCGTAGATCGCGAGGTTGGCGCCCGCGGCGGCGGCGATCTCGAACCACGCGACCTCGTGCGCGCCGGGGTACTCGCGGGTGACCCAGGCGCGTAGCGCGCGCGGCACATGCGCGGGCTCGCTTGCATGGTTGATCGCCTGCACGCCTATGCGGCCCGCCTCGGCGCGCAGCAACGGGGCGACTTCGGGGAACGTGGGCAGCGCGCTACAGCATCGCCGGCACGTTTCGACCAGCGCCCGCAGGTAGCCGCCGTCGTCGGGGATGCTCAGCTGCGCGTAGTAGTTGCGCGCGGGCGCATCGGGATCGACGGCGTCGACGAGCGCGCGGTGCAGGCGCAGCGTGTCGTCGGCTGTGAGCCCCGGCCATGTCTCGGTGAGGCTGTCGAGGAAGTCCCACAACACCTGGTAGGTCGTCAACAGCCGCAGCAGCGCGCGGCTGCGCCTTTGCGGGATCACGGAGAAGAGCGCTGCGCCGTGGGTGTTCCCGCGCTTGTGCGCGAGGGCCAGCAGGGCGATCTCGCGAACGGGACCGGCGGGGATGCGAAGCGCTCGTGCGCGCCAGCGCCGCAGCTCGAGCACGGCGAGCGGGAGGCCCCAGCCGAGCTCGCGCGCGACCGCTCCGCGGAGCGCGCGCAATTGAGGGCGTGTCAGTGGTGCTGGATCGTCGGCGATGCCGCGGACGATCGTCTTATATCGCGGCGGTGGTGGCTCGCGGGGATGCCTGAACCGCGAGGGAGCCGGGCACAATGACGATTGTAAGGGCGACCGCCGCGGCCCACACGAAACTGACGGCGATGACGGCGGCTTCGACGCCGAGGCTGATGGGAAAGCCGGTGACGGCGGCGAGTGCGTGACTGAGCAGGAGCTGCCCGGCTATCCCAAAGATCGCGCCCATGCAGCATCCGGTTGCGAGCATCAGGACGCTCTCGCAGCACAGCCATTGCCACAGCACGAGCGCGGAGTAGCCCTGAACGCGGATCGCGGCGATGCGCTCGCGGCGCTGCCAGATCAGAGAGCTCATCGCGCCCGCCAGAGCGAGCCCGCTGGCGAGCAGGACGAGCAGCTTGATCTGGCTCAGCCGCGACAGGCCTTGGTCGATGACGGCGTAATCGCGGGCGCGCCGTTGGGATGAGGTTTCCGCTGCGAGCCCTTCGCTCGGCCGCAGCGCTCGCTGAACGTGGTTGCGCACGGCGGGCAGGGAGGTCCCCGGCTGCGCCTGTATCTCGTAGGCGCTCGGGGCGGCGCTTCCCCAGGCGCGAGCGTATTCCGTGGCGTTGAGGATCATGGCGCCGGGCGGCCAGCCGAGGTTCGTGGTCAGCGCGGCGACGCGCAGCGTCGTCGGGACCGGGGAAGGGAGCGTGAAGCGATCGCCGATGCTGAGGTGGTTTTCATGGGCGAGCGCTTCGGACAGGACGGCCCAGCCACCGTGGCGTATCCGTGCGCTGGCAACGTCGAGACGCCCGGAGGACACCTGCCCGGCGGGGATCGGCGCGCGGCTGTTCGAGGGCGGCGCGAGCACCCAGATGCGCCGCTTGCCCCAGTCGAAGAAGCTGCCCCGGTAGACGCCGACGCTGGCGACGCCGGGCAGGTGCGCGAGCGGTGGCGGCGAGGCTCGCGTGAACGGGGCTGTGGCCAGCGGGCTGGCTTGGCCGCTGGGACTGACCCATACGTCGGCGCTGAACGACACGGCATTTGCGGACGAGTCGAGGCCCCGCCTGAGACTCACCTCTGCACCGCCGATCGAGATCGTGCCAAAGACGGCGACGCCGCTGAGCACGGCGATCGCCAGGGCGCGCACCCGGACTCGCGCCGCGTGCAGGGAGTCGACGGCGAGCTCGGTGGCCGCGCCGCCGATGGCGAGGCGCTGAACGCGCTCGAACGCGAACAGGACGGCGTGGAACGCCGTCGGCATCAGGGCCAGGAGCGTGACGATGAGCGTGGCGCTCCCGAGAAAGGCGTCTTGGGGGCGCGCGATCAGAACGACCAGGGTCACGGTGGCGCAGATCGCGGCGAGGAGCAACCGCGAGACCGTCGCCCAGCGTGGGGTGCGCCGGGCGGATGTCCGCAGCAGCAGCTCGCGCATGGGCCACAGGACGCCTCCTACCGCCGACGCGCCTCCGGCGAGCACGGCGAGGATGACGCTCCGGGCGGTGATGATGCGGCTGTTGCCGACGGGAAACGCCGAGGCGAGGTAGCCCGGCGCGCGATCGAACGCCGCGAGCGAGAGCGCATCGCCGAGCGCCAGCCCGAGCGCGCACCCGAGGACGGCCAGCACGGCCGCGTCGAACAGCAGGATCTCGAAGGTGATGCCGTAGCTCGCCCCGTGCGGCCACAGCTCTTCGATGTGCTTGCGCCGCCTCGGCACGGTCAGCAGGATCGCCGTGAAGGCGAACAGGAAGCCCACCAGCGCGCTGATGACCGAGAACAGCGTCTCGCTTTGAGTCTCCGGGTTGGAGGCCACGGCGAACAGCTTCGAGTCGAAATCGGCGGGCTCGACGTTGACGCTCGCCTCGCGCGCAAGGCCGCTGAGCCTGTGCTCGACCGAAGCCTCTCGCCCGGCGGCGACATGCACGAAGATCCGTGAAAGCCTGCGGGACAGCCCTGTGATCCGCTGCACGTAGGCGAGCGGCGCCACCGCGATCGGGCTGCCGACGAGCGCCCCGAGCTGCCGTTCGCCCAGCGTGGCGGCCACCAGGGTGGGCATCACCCCGGCCCCGGTTTGGATTTTGATCGGTTCCAGCGAGCTGGCGCCGATGGCTTCGCCGACGGGCTGGGGCAGCGCGATCGCGTGGACGCGAGCGAGCTCCCGCGTGCTCAAACGCCGGACGATCGGGCCTCCGGCAGCGGTGAACTGCGGCGTCGTGCCCAGCAGGTCGACGGCCTGCGCTCCCTTGGGGCCGATCACGCTGGCGGGCTGTTCGAGCACCGGAGCGGCGCCGTCCACGCCCGGCAGCGCGGACACTCGCTCCAGCAGCCGTTCGTCGAATCCGTCTGGCCCGCGGGCATCGACCTGTATCTGCTGATTACGCCCGATGACCTCGCTCGTGAGCTGCTGCACCGAGCCGCTGAGACTGGTGGACGCAACCTGTGAGGAGAACAACAGCGCCACACCGACCGCGATCCCGGCGACCGCGAGGGCCTCCTGCACGAGCATCGCGCGCGAGCTCAGCCGCGCCCGCCACAGGCGCAGCAGGTTGCCGGGCGATATCAGCACCGGCCGGCGCCGCGGCGATCGGCGAAAGGCCGCAGGCGTCCCTCGTAGAGCTCGTAGGCGCGATCGGCGAACGCGGCTGCCGTCTCGTCGTGCGTGGCGAGCACGGTCACGGTGCCGCGCTCGCTGCAGAGCTCTCGCAGCAGCGCGAGCACTTCGCCGGTCCGGCGCGAGTCGAGGTTGGCCGTCGGCTCGTCGGCCAGCACGATCTTGGGATCGAGCGCGAGGGCGCGTGCGATCGACAGGCGCTGTCGCTCGCCCATCGAGAGCAGTTCCGTGGGGTGGTCGAGGCGATCGCCGAGGCCGAGGCGGACGAGCAGCGGTTCGACGACGGCCTCGGCGTTGCGGCGGTTGGTGAGCCAGAGCTTCAGGCAGGCGTTGCGGATCGCGCGGTCGCCGGGAAACAGGGTGTCGGCTTGGTCTACGATCCCGAGGTCGTGCAGACGGTAGGCGTCCGCCTCTCGGCGTGTCATCCGGCCCACGTCCCGGCCGCCGACGATGACGCTGCCGCCGTCGGGCCTGAGGACGCCTGCGATGAGGTCCAAGAGCGTTGTCTTGCCGGAGCCGCTCGGCCCGAAGATCACGACGAGCTCGCCGGCCTCGACGGTCAGCGAGACCCCGTCGATCGCGCGGATCGCATCGCCACTGCCGACCTGGTAGTGCTTGACGACGTGCTCGAGCTCTAGCACGCGCGGGAGCTTCGCGGAGCGCCCCGTGTCGCGCGACTGGCCCGCGCGCGAGCAAGCTCATCGGCCTGCGGGTGGTGGTCGGCCATGAGGCGGAGGGTGCGCTGCTCGAAGACGAGGACGCGGTCGGCCATGATCGCCGAGTCGAGCTCGGAGACGCTGAACAGCACGCCGAACCCGAGCTCCTGCGCCAG
>Ga0335072_10000178_pt1 | contig 138237 bp, 128 predicted proteins | sample Lox_Sample_21_FD_206725 | JGI IMG/M metagenome (GOLD analysis project Ga0335072, IMG submission 206725) | Soil microbial communities from Loxahatchee National Wildlife Refuge, Florida, United States - Lox_Sample_2.1 | ecosystem: Environmental > Terrestrial > Soil > Wetlands | place: USA...
CGGGACGGAAGAATGACGCCGCCGGGGATCGAACCAAAGAATGCCACGAAACAGGAGGATAACGTGCCATCAGATTACATAGCTTGATCCCAAGCTCTCACCTCTCCACGAAATCGGGGCAAGTCCATTTTGAGACCGTCTGCTTCCCAAAGGCGATGGCTGGAACCGGACATCCGCATCTCGCACGATCTGGTCGATAGCGGGTATCGGCTTTACTTGCTTGGATAGTCCCGGCGCTCATCGTAAGGCGATATTATACTTGCGAAACCCAGAGCACAGATAGAAAAACGCCGCTCAACCCGATTGGGGAGCGGCGTTTTCATCAGTCCGGCGCTCTCCCGCTGAGCTATGTCCCCCTATGGTGGAGACAGCGTCCGCCAAATATCTCGCCTAAGCCATTGGCGAACATCGCAGTTGTTCGCGGGGGTTGGCGTCATACCCCCAAAGCTGCCCCAAAGAGATGCCGCCCGGCGGTTGGCCATGCCGCCGGATGGCGTCGCCGCGCTCGATGGCAACCTTCAGTCTCGCGCGGTGAAGGCGGCTCCCAGGTTGTGCGACGAAGGCGACCTGGGAGCCGCACCCCTTTCGTCCGTCCGCGCGCCGGCACGGGTTGGGTGGCCGACCGGCATGCCCGAAAGCCCCCGGATTTCCGATGCCACGCGGGCGGTTAGGCCCGATCCGATGCGCGATGGCCCGCGCCGTTGCAACGGTCCCTACGCTCGTCCTAGGCCGTGTTTCGATGCCGGAACGACACCCAATGCCACACTCATTCCGCAAGCGAGTCCATGCCACTTATCCCCTGGTATGGCCGATGCGAGACACCTCCGCAAAAGCCGCGCTCTACGCACCATCTTTGGCGAGCCAGGCTGCGACACCGCCGGGCTCGCCTACGGGAAGAGCCGCCATTCACCACGATCCTCGCGATGTCCACCAGTGGACAGTGCGGACGCGCAACGACGCCCCCTACCCTTTTGCCCACGCTGGGAGGGGCACATGAGGTTTCGCCCCCTCGCACACCACTTTCAAACTTTTGATTTCCACTGAGGAGATTTTCCATGCCTTCTGCAAAACCCAAACCCAGCCCCGAGGAGGAAGAGGCCCTCAGCCGCGCCATCCGCGCCAAGCTCACCGCCGAAGAGGCCGCCAAAGCAAAAGCATCCGAGGATGCCCTCCGCGCGCTCGGGGCCAAGCCGGGGGATCGCAACACTTACATTGCCGCTGTGATGGCACTTCAGCATAGAGCCTTCGCGGCCGGCGATGCAGCATGGAACCGCTCGCGAAGCCATGGGCTCGCTCGGGACATGCGATCAGTGCGAAGTCGGGTCGCGGCGCTGTTGCGTATCCCTGATCTCGCTGGCGGGGCGAAAGTGCAGGACGCCACACTGCTGCTCTTGGATGCGGAGGAACGTTGGGCAAAGGTGAAAGCGACGCCGCTGCATCCGATGGACCAGATGGCCGCCAACGGGGCCGCCTCGGTGCTTACGCTCACGCCAATCTCCGCCGAGCAAGTCATCGCCCGCATTGAGGCCAAGGGCGTGAAGCTGGGCCTCGGCGAAGGCGGCGAGATCGTCTGCTTGAGAGCCTCTGCCCTAGGCGAGCACGACAGGGCACTCATCCGCGAGCACGCCGAGGCCATTAAGGAAGTCCTCGGGGTTGTGGAGGTTTTAGCATGAGCATCCTGGAGCCAACCGCCGAGGAAATTGCGAGAGCCCAAGCCGCTGCGCTGAGAGCGGACAACGCCGCGTTGCTCGATCCCAGCACCCGCAACAAAACCCTCAAGCAAATGGAGCGGGAGGAGCAGAGCGCGCGAAGCCTCCACGCCACGACGCAGTTGCGTGACACCAACCAGAACGCACGCGATATGAGCCCGCAGCAGTATCAGCGATTCAAGACGCAAATGCTGAGAGCAATTAGGGGCCTTCCGCCAAGATAACGCCTGAACTTGAAAGGACCAGACTATGAAATCTCCGAGCAAAAGCATCTCCAAGTCCCTCGCCTCGCAGACCCTGCCGGGGCGAAACCCCGAGCCCACCACGGCCACACGCCAACGACAGGCGGGCTTGTCGCCCCTGCCTGGGAGCGGCGAGGTTCATCCTGGTGTGGGGGCCGCTCCGAGAGGCAGCGCCAAGCGCCAAGCTGACGCCGCCGGCCAGACTTTCGGCGGACCGGTTTCGCAATACGCGAAGCGCTGAATTTGACTGGCTTGGCTTGGTATTGAGCACATCTTGGATTTCACCAAGACGCCCATGACCCCCGCCCTTCGCCTCGCGGAGCAATTGGCTGCACTCACGGAGGAGCAGCGCACGGCCTTACTCAAGGCCACCCCTCCAGAGACCTTCGAGCAGTTGAACTACACCTGGAAGCTATGGGCGAGGGAGGATCAACTTCCGCCGGAGGGCGATTGGCGCATCTGGTTGCTGCTCGCGGGCCGAGGCGCTGGCAAGACGCGCTCGGCGTGCGAATGGCTCCGAGGGGAAATTGAGGCCGGGCGGGTGCGCTGCGCCGCCATCGCCGCCCCGACAAACCTTGCCGCCCGGAAGGTGCTGATTGAGGGCGAGAGCGGGCTGCTCGCCATCTGTCCGCCCTGGGCGAGGCCCACGTATGAGATGGCCGTGGGCAAACTCTCCTGGCCGAATGGCGCCGTGGCGCACCTGATGACGGCAGAGGTGCCCGATAGGGTTAGGGGCTTCAACTTCGATGCTGCAATCTGCGACGAGCTTGCGGCGTGGCAAGACCCCGCCGAGCTTTGGATGCAGTTGCAACTTGCCGTGAGGCTCAGGGGACCGAAGGGCGACAACCCCAGGATTGTCGTGGCGACAACGCCAAAGGCCATCCCGACGCTAAAGGAAATCCTCGCAGACCCCGGCACCGCCATCACGCGCGCCAGCACCTTTGACAACGCGCCGAACCTCTCACCCGCCGCCCTCGCCGCGTTGCGTAAGCGATACGAGGGCACCAGCATTGGCCGGCAGGAGTTGTATGGCGAGATGCTGCTGGACGTTGACGATGCGCTCTGGCAGCGAAGCTGGATTGACGCCGCCCGCGTCGCTGAAGCGCCGCCCTTGGTGCGGGTGGTGATCGCCGTCGATCCCTCCGTTAGCGCCACCGGGGCGGAGTGCGGAATTGTCGCCGCTGGGAAGGCAGAAAATGGCGAGCTTTTTGTTCTTAGCGATGCATCTACTCGCGCGAGCCCGGAGCAGTGGGCCAGGAGGGCAGCGGCGGAGTATGACGCGCACCAAGCCGATGCGCTGGTTGCGGAGGTTAACCAGGGCGGTGCTTTGGTCGCCTCGGTGATGCAGTCCATCGGCTTCGCGGGCAAGCTCAAAACTGTGCATGCAGCGAGAGGAAAACAAACTCGCGCGGAGCCCATTGCGGCGCTCTACGAACAAGCCCGGGTGCACCATGTCGGCGCGTTCCCACAGTTGGAAGATCAACTTGCAACCTGGGTGCCGGGGGAAGGCCCATCGCCGGACAGACTTGATGCGCTGGTTTGGGCGGTGAGCGAACTCGCGCTCGGGCGGCCGGAGAGCGAATGGGCGAGGCAACGCCGCGAGCATGACGAGCGGATGCAGAGTGACGCGCTCTATCGGCGGGATTATCTCAATCGGATGAATGTTGGGGCGAGGATTTTTGCAAGATGACTGATAACGTGATCTTGGCCGCAGCGGTGGAGGTAGGCAACGCTCTCGAAGTGGCGCTGGCGACGTATGCGAGCCTCATGCGGGATTGCGAGTGCCACCTTCCGCTTTCTCCTGCCAAGCGCGCCAAGGCCAAAGCGGGAGTGGACACAACCCTCGCGAAATTGAAAGAACTCGCGACCACGCTCAAGGCAGAGACTACGGGCCTAGAGTTTGAGCTTGATGAATACCAAGTGGCGTTTTTGCAATTCATGCCCACTGAGGGGGCCGCATAGTCATGGCAGGGCTGGTCAACTATTCTGTCATGGTCCGCATCTTGGCAGCCAATGGCGCAGCCCCAGTGCTCCGCACTATCGCTGCCGATGTCCTTGGCCTGGGCAATAAGGTTGACGCCATCGGCGCCAAGTTTGGCAAATGGCGATTGGCGCTCGCGGGGGTGGGAGTAGGCGTTGCGGGTGTAGGCGCTGTCGCAGTGACTGCCGCCGCGAAGATCGCGCTCATGGGCGATCAGATTGTCCGGGTGCAGCAGCAACTCAAGGGCATGGGAGTCTCGGGCGCGGACGTGCAGAGGATGACGGCGGCAGCCATCGGCACCCAGCGCGCCTATCCGACGCTCAAAACCAGCGAGGCCCTGACGCTAGAGCGCAAGCTGTATAGCGTTTTCGCGAGCCCAAAGGACGTGCTCGCCGCGCAGGGCACCGCCGGGCTTGCCGAGGCCATCTTGGACAACCTCGGCATCGGCGGCCCGGCAGGCATCGCCCAGCTTTACAAGAGCGCCGAGTTGGCGGGGGCGGTGACGCGCACGGCGGGGGGCCTGCAAATCCTCGATCCCGCAGCAGCCAGCGCCGCGATGACAAATTTGGTGAAGGTGCTCTATGCGGGCGGTGGGCTCGTCACGCCAGCGCAGATTTTCCAATTCACTCGCATGGCCGGCCCCGCAGCGAAGCTCATGGGCGAGACCTACTGGCAGACTATGGGCGAGGCCGTGCAGCAAATGCAGGCTCGAGGGGGGCGTGGGGCCTCGTTGTTCTACGCGCAAATGACCGGCGGCCGCATTGGAAGACCCTCCATCGAAGCCATGACGCAGCTTGGGCTGCTTGGGCAGGGCGGCTTCGGATGGTTCCCCGGCAGCAGCCAAGGCTACATCCGCCCCGGCGGAGTGACGGGCTACGGCACGCTGATGAACCAAGGCATGTTTGCATGGGTTGAGCAGGTGCTGGTGCCGGATCTGGTCCGCCACGGCGCCACCACCCTCAACCAGCAACTCGCCCTGGTGAACCAAATATTCTCGAACCAAACAACCCGCGCGCTTGTGCAGAGCATGATCCAAAACCCCGCCTCATATCAGCGGGAAGCGCGGATGCTCGGCGACATGCCTTCGTTGCAGGCGATTTACGCCCTGCAAATGCAGAGCCTGAGCGCGAGCCTTACAGGGTTGAAAAATTCCCTCGATAGCCTCTTGCAGGTGGCGGGTGCGCCAGCGGTGCAAGATTTCGCCCGCTTCGTCCGGGAGGTTACTGGCGTTGTCGGGGATATGGAGAAGTGGAGCTACGCCAACCCGCAGGTATCGCGCGACATCATCGAGGGGCTCGGTGGCGTGGGGCTGGCGATGGTGGGCCTGGGCAGCGGTGCCGCGCTCATGGCGATGATTTCGCTGGCGGGGCCGGGCGGTATCCTCTTGGCCCTCCCAGGGGCGATCATCGCGCTCACAAACGCTTTCGAGATTTTCGATAAGAAACTCCGGCAGCTATTCCCCTGGGCCTTTCCTGCCCCCGGGCAGGGGATCATGGGGCCGGGCGGGCAGCTCAAGTATCCCGTCCAATTCCTCCCGCAGCATATCAAGCCGCTCGCAAATCTGGCGGGGGCAGAAAACGCAGCGGCAGCGATGTATGGCATCAGCCCGAGCTTCTATCGGCAACTGATCTTCGCGGAGAGCCATAACAAAGCCGGGGCACTCTCTACGGCGGGAGCGATCGGCTACGCGCAATTGATGCCGGGCACCGCGAAGATGCTGGGGATCAATCCCTTTGACCCTGCGCAGAATGTGATGGGCGGAGCGAGGTATTTCTCCGGCCTGCTCAAAATGTTTGGCGGAAACTACGCCGAGGCTATCGCCGCATACAACGCTGGCCCCGGGGCGGTGCAGGCGGCAATCAAGGGCCACGGCGCACTTTGGGCACAATACCTGCCCGCAGAGACGCAGAGCTACCTCGCCCAACTCCTACCTTTTGCCCCCACTGCAAGAAAGGCTGCAATCCCACAAGTCGCCCAAACGACTGGCAACAGCGACAAGCCTCAGCCGGTGATTGTGGTTAATGCTCCCGACGTAGCGAGTGCGCTCACACATGGCATTGCGGGAGGCATGAGCAACAACCCCGCTGGCCCGATCACATTCAATCCTAATCGGGGCTACACGGCCCCCGGACAAGGCGCGATGCCCTCGGTTCTTATCCGATGAGCAGTAGCGTCCTGCAATTCTCTGCACAGCAACTAGGGCCGAAGGCTGGCTATGTGCAAACGCCGCGCTTCGCCATCTTGCTGAATGGCGTGCCGGTGCAATGGCCGCTGAGTGTCAGCGTCACGAGCAACAACTACAGCGAAGCCTCGCGCTTTGCTTGCTCGTTCGCCATCGGGCAGGACGATGCGAACAACCTCAGTGGCATGGCAAGCATCCCTGTTGACATACAGGTGAGCCTCGCTGCCAACGAACCAGCGACTCTCATCTCAGGCATTACTGACAATATCGAGATCGACCCGATCACGCTGCACGCGACACTTAGCGGGAGGGACTACGCTGCGCTGCTCATCGACACAATGACGCAGCAGACCTACAGCAACATGACGGCAAGCCAAGTCATCGAGGCGCTGGTTGCGGAGCACTCGGCGGAGGGGTTGAAGGGAAATATCACCGCCACGAGTGAACTTGTCGGCAGGTTTTATGGCGGCACTGACTACTCAATGACGTTCTACGGGCAGCTTTACAGAGCAACGAACGAATGGGATCTGGCGTTGATGCTCGCACAAGCATCAGGCTTTGATCTGAGACTCGGTGGGCCTACAGCAAGCGGTGCGGTGATTGATGCCAAGACACTCTACTTCGGGCCGCCGGTGCCGCAAGAAAGTATTCTCTTCGATGTTGCGATCGAGTATCCAGCTAACGGCGGCTCACCAATTAGCAACGCGGAGCATCTGCGGTTCATGCGGAGCCTCACACTCGCGAAGGATGTAGAGGTTACTGCCATCGGCTGGAACTCCGCGTTGATGAAGCCTCTCACAAGCACGATAACGGCCAGGAATGTGCTCGCGCCGTCGGGCGGGAACGGGCCGCCGCAGAAATACGTTGTGCGGGTCCCTGGGGATGCAACACCCGAGCAGGTGTTGCAATACGCTCAGGCGAAGATCAGGGAAATCACCGCCTTCGAGCGGGTGATTGAGATAAAGGTGCCTGGCGAGCTTGCGCTCACTCCCGCAAATCCGGTGCGGCTCGTGGGAAGCGGCACGCAGTTTGACCAGACATACTTCATTGATGAAATCGTTCGCACTCTGAGCTTCTCGGGAGGGTTTCACGAGACCGTGCGGCTCAAAAACCATAGCCCATATAACCAGACGATCGTGCAATGAGCGTTGATGCTTTCTGGAATAGCCTGAAGCGCAACGTCGCAGCGATGATCGCGCAGAGTGCGACGCCAAGGCGCGGCATCGTGCAGAGCATCAACCCGGCAGGGCCTTTCGCGAAGGTGACGCTCGTGCCGGAGGGTGCGCTCACTGGATGGCTGCCAATCGCGATGCCATGCGCTGCTAACGGCTGGGGTGTCATTGCGGTGCCGCCGGTGGGAGCGCAGGTGATCGTGTTGCCGATTGATGGCGACAGCGACTCTAGCGTTGTGATTGCGGCGCACTGGTCGCAGCCGATGCCACCGCCCTCCGGGTATCCTGTGGGCGAGCTTTGGTTGTTTCACCAAACGGGCGCGTTTGTGAAGGTGAACAACGCTGGTGGAGTGCAAGCGCAGGATCAGAAAGGGGCGATCCTGACGGCGGACGGCACCGGGAAGGTTATTGCGGTGGATCAGGCTGGGGCGACGATGGAGCTGCCTAATGACGGGACCGCCCGCCTCATTGACAAGGCTGGTCATAGCTTTGTGCTGAATAATAACGGGAGTGCCACGCTGGGGGCGAATCTCATAGTGCAGGGCACGATCACAACCCAGGCTCCCTCTGGCGGGAGTGGAAACCTTGCCATCAACGGCAATATCGCTGCGACAGGGGACGTGCAGGCGAACGCGCCTAATGGCGTCACGCTCGGGACGCATGTTCATGGCGGGGTGCAGGAGGGCGGCGGGAATACCGAAGGCCCCGCTAATCCAATCTCGTGAGCGCCGGCACGCGAAGCGTCAGCGCGTGCGCCCCGGAGGGACCGCTCCCGGCGGAGCTTGAGGCCGCGTTCATCGCGGCGCTGAAGGATGCGAGCCCAGCGGAGCGGAAAAGACTGCTGAAGCTCAGGGGCGAGACCGAGTTGAAATTCCGCTCCGCGTGCAAAACGGCGCTCGGAGTGCTCAGCAATGCCAAGTGGCAGTTGGAGATGATGGCCAAATAGCTGGACTGGTGGGGCGGACGGAGCGACAGGTTCGGGGCCAGAACGAAAGGACAAGATCATGGCAGAGAAAAACCTAGGCCCCTCTATCATCATCGCGCTTGGCTTCGGGGCGGCACTGGTCGCGGGGATCATCCTGAGCGACGGAGGGGACAACACCACGCCGAGCGCCTCTCCATCGCCATTGCTGGGCAAGAGGGTGCAAATCTCTGCCGCCACGTATGGCTGCCCGGACGAAACAATGCTGAACGTGGCGCAGGACTGGGAACTCGCGCATGGGCACTGGCCGGTGCGCGAGTCCTACTTCATGCGCCAGGGCTGCGTTTGGGTTTACGCGCAGGGTGAGGGCACGGTGGAGGCCCGCGATGGTCAGGCGGTGCAGGTGACGGCGCTGGTGGATTGGCAGGGAAAACCCTTTGCCGAGTCGCAGGATGGGACGTTCCCGGACACCTTGGCGACTACGCTGTGGATTTGGACGGAGCCGGGCGATCTCTTGACGTATGACTGGAAGGGGAAGCCGCTGGATTAGGGTTTTTGAGTGGGTGAACCAATTGATCCACCCACTGCGAAGAGGCCCGCCGAGTGCGGGCTTTTTATGGCTTCTCTGGCTTTTCCATTTCGATGGCCCTGTTAATCCAAGCAGCTATTTCGTTATCATTCCACTCCTCATTGTATCCCTCATCTTGAATTGTTAGCGGAGTGCTATTGCCTGCCTGTCGGAGCCCGCGCGCTCTATCGAGGGCCTCTCGGGTTGTGGCGAATTGTTCGTGCCTTTCCTTTCCCTCATGCTCCACTCGAGACCAAAGGCTCGCTGGGCCAGGTTTCGATTTGTCAAGCTCAGCCTTCAGGCTGGGAAGGGCAATGCAGCAAAGAAATCTGATTTCGCTTTCTATGAGCTTATCGTTCTGGATTCGCTCAATGGTCTGGTGTCCGACTTGATGCCGGCTTAGCAGCGCATAGGCGCGCTCTAGCTTCAGCCCGTAGCGCCACGCGAGCTTTTCAAATGGTGACCAGGGCATCGGTTTGCCTCCCTCGCCCCGACGCTGGGGCCGTCGGAGGGTAGCACGAACCGCTCAACCTGGACTGAAGCTGATGGAGTCCTGCACAGCGCGCGGACTAGGTATGTCTGCCGGAGGGGGCATCCATGGGGACAAATCCGGCCGATCTTTGCGTAACCTATTGAAAAGATTGAGCGGCTGGCGGAGGGAGTGGGATTCGAACCCACGGTACGCTGTTCACGTACACACGCTTTCCAAGCGTGCGCCTTAAGCCGCTCGGCCATCCCTCCGGCTCTGCCGCGTAAAGTCAGGCGATCGTGTCGATCGCCGTAGGATTTCGTAGAGCGTCCCACGTCCGGGCGCAAAGCCCGGCCGGTCGCAGAACCACGTTAGAGGCTCTCCGGAGCCGCGCAAATATACTAACTTATTGAGGTTGTTACGAATAAATTCTTCCGACCTCACCTCCTTCCCGTTTCCGCCCGATCGGACAAGCCTCCCCCGCCGGGTTGCCGTCTGGCCGCGCCTGACGTCAGATGCCCTACCCACGCCGCGATCTGCAATGGAACGAGCGCATGGACGATCAGCCCAACCGGTCCGAGAACGCCTCGGGCCCTTATTTCATCTCCGCCACTGCCTCCTTCGCCGAGGCGCGGCCGCGCGCCCTCAAGGCCGGCGATACCTTCGCCGTCTTCGGCCATGACGGCGATGCAACGCCCGGCGAGGGCAGTGCCGAGGGCATCTATCACCGCGATACGCGCTATCTCTCGCGCCTCGCGCTCACCATCGCCGGGATGGCGCCGATGCTGCTCAGCTCGGCGGTCTCGAGCGACAACGCGATGCTGACATGCGACCTCGCCAACCCCGCCCTCAAGCTGCCTTCCGCCGCCATCGAGCACGGCCAGATCCATATCCGCCGCTCCAAGTTCCTCTGGAACGGCAGCTGCTATGAGCGGCTCACGGTGCGGAACTTTTCGCTCGTTCCGCTTCGCATCACGCTCGAGATCGCCTTCGCCGCCGATTTCGTCGATCTTTTCGAGGTGCGCGGCAGCCAGCGGACGCGGCACGGCTCCCTGCACGCGCCCGAACTTACAGCCGGCTGCGCGTTTCTCGCTTATGACGGGCTGGATGAGCGACGGCGCGCGACGGAAATCCGTTTCGATCCGCCGCCCGCGCATCTCCACCCGGATCGCGCGGTTTATGAACTGTCCCTGGATGCCGGCGCGGTCGTCGTCCTCGGGCTTAAAATCCGCTGCATCGGAGGGGAGGGGGATGAGGCGCCCGGGCCGGACGACGGCGAGATCCCGGGTTTCATCGATGCCATGTGCGCGGCCCGCCGCAAGCTGCGCACGCTCCAGGGGCGGGCGGCAAGCATCGAGAGCGACAATGAGGTTTTCAACGAGGCGATGCGCCGCGCCGTCGCCGATCTCGCCATGCTGGTCACCGATACCGAGGAGGGCCCCTATCCTTATGCCGGGATTCCCTGGTTCAGCACCGCCTTCGGGCGGGACGGCATCATCACCGGCCTCCAGACCCTCTGGCTCGCGCCCGGGCTCGCCCGTGGGGTGCTGCTCTATCTCGCCGCCAATCAGGCAACGGCAGAGGACCCCGCCGCCGATGCCGAGCCGGGCAAGATCCTGCACGAGGTCCGCCATGGGGAGATGGCGCTGCTCGGCGAGGTGCCGTTCCGGCGCTATTACGGCTCCGTCGATTCCACGCCGCTCTTCGTCATGCTCGCCGGCGCCTATCTCGACCGCACCGGCGATCTCGAGACGCTTCGCCAGATTTGGCCGAATCTCGAGGCGGCCTTGCTCTGGATCGACCGCTATGGCGACGCGGACGGCGATGGCTTCGTGGAATATGGCCGCAAGAATCCGAGCGGGCTCGTCAATCAGGGCTGGAAGGACAGCTACGATTCGATCTTCCATGCCGATGGAAGGCTGGCGACCGGCCCGATCGCGCTCTGCGAGGTGCAGGCCTATGTCTTCGCCGCGCGGCAGGCCGCGGCGCGGATCGCGGCCGCTCTCGGGAAAGGTCCGCGCGCCGCTTCCCTGACCGCCCAGGCGTCAGCGCTGAGGGACGCGTTCGAGCGGAGCTTCTGGGACGAAGAACTCGGCCTTTATGTGCTGGCGCTGGATGGCGAGAAGAAGCCGTGCCGGGTCAGCGCCTCCAACGCCGGACACGCGCTGCTTGCGGGGCTGGCGAGCCCGGAGCGCGCCGCCTCCGTCGCCGCCCGCCTGCTCGAGCGGCGCTTCTTCTCGGGCTGGGGGGTTCGCACCGTGGCCGCGGGCGAGGCGCGCTACAACCCCATGTCGTACCACAATGGCTCGGTCTGGCCGCACGACAATGCGGTGATCGCCGCCGGATTCGCCCGCTACGGCCTGAGCGAGGCGGCCGCGCGCGTCTTCGGCGGGCTCTTCGGGGCGGCGAGCCATGCCGATCTCCGCCGCCTCCCCGAGCTTTTCTGCGGGTTCGCGCGCATGCGCAACCAGGGCCCGACCGCCTATCCCGTCGCCTGCATCCCGCAGGCTTGGGCCGCCGGAGCGCTGCCCGCCGCGCTTGCCGCCTGCCTCGGTCTCGGCTTCGACCATGTCGCCCGCGCCGTCACCTTCAGCCATCCGGTGCTGCCCGCCTTCCTCCAGCGGCTGCACCTCAAGAACCTGGCCATCGGCGACGCCACCATCGACATCGTGCTGCGTCGCGCCGAGGCCGGCGCGGTGGGGATGGCCGTCACCGCGCGGCGCGGCGATATCCATGCGGTGATGACGAGCTGAACGAAACGGTAAGGCCTACCCTTCGTATTTCTCGACGATGCCTGCTGAGCGCGGCTTCGCCTCATCCGGGTTGCCGCCGAACTCGCGGAGCGCCCGGCGCTGGCGCAGGAGATCCCAGCATTGATCGAGCTCGACATTGATCTTGCCGAGCCTTGTCCGGTCCTCCTCGGTCATGCTGCCTTTGGCATAGAGATGTTCTTCTTCTGCAACGAGGTCCCGGATGTGATCGAGGATTCCGCGGTCTCCGGCCGGTTCGCTCATGCCCACCTCCCTTTCCTGCAATACCCGATGCCGGCTCAGCCTGTCGCGGCCAATGCCCGGTCGAGATCGGCGATCAGATCCTCCGCGCTCTCGAGCCCGACCGAGAGTCGCACCACGTCTGCGCCCGCGCCAGCGGCCTCGCGCTGCTCATCGGTCAGTTGGCGGTGCGTCGTCGAGGCCGGGTGGAGGATGAGGCTCCGCGTATCGCCGATATTCGCGAGATGCGAGAAGATCCGCACGCTCTCGACGAGCTTGATCCCGGCCGCGTAGCCGCCTTTGACACCGAACGTCATCACCCCGCCGGCTCCGCGCGGAAGATATTTCCTGGCCAACGCGCGGTACGGCGAAGATTCGAGCCCGGCATAGGAGACCCATGCGACACGCGGATGCGCTTCCAGGAAGCGCGCGATCTTTTCCGCGTTCTGCACGTGGCGCTCCATCCTGAGCGGCAGGGTCTCGATCCCGGTGATGGTGAGGAAGGCGTTCATCGGCGAAAGCGCCGGCCCGAAATCCCGAAGCGCCACCGCGCGGGCCTTGGTGGTGAAGGCGAAGTCCCCGAAATTCTCGTAGAAGCGGAGCCCGTGATAGGCGGGCTCGGGCTCGGTGAGTGAAGGAAACCGTCCGTCCGCGCCCCAGTCGAACCTGCCGGATTCGACGATCACACCGCCCAACGCATTGCCGTGCCCCGAGAGGAATTTCGTGGTCGAGTGGCAGACGAGGTCGGCCCCCCATTCGATCGGCCGGCAGAGGAAAGGACTCGCGAGCGTATTGTCCACGATCAGCGGAATCCCGGCCTTGTGCGCGATTTCGGCGATCGCCGCGAGATCGACGACGATGCCGCCCGGATTGGCCAGGCTCTCGACGAAGATCGCCTTGCAGCGCGGCGTCAGCGCGCGAGCGAAATTCTCCGGCTCGCGCGGATCGACGAAATGGCAGGTCCAGCCGAGCTTCGCGAAGGAGAGCCCGAACTGCGTCAGCGACCCGCCATAGAGGTTGCGCGAGGCGAGAAACTCATCCCCCGGCTCGAGCAGGGTGAAGAAGATCAGGAATTGCGCCGCATGGCCCGACGAAGCGGCCAGGCCCGCGCGCGCGCCCTCCAGGCTCGCCACCCGTTCCTCGAGCACCGAGACGGTCGGGTTGGTGAGGCGCGAATAGATGTAGCCGAAATTGTGCAGGTTGAAGAGCGACGCGGCGTGATCGACATCCTCGAACACATAGGAGGTGGTCTGGTAGATCGGCGTCGCGCGCGCGCCCGTCGTCGGGTCGGGGGCGGCGCCGGCATGAATGGCGCGGGTCTCGAAGCCGAGCGCCGTCGCGGAGGAAGTGGCCGCCGGGCTGCCCCCGCCCTGCGATCCTGCCGGATCCTCCGGCCCCGCGCGCGGCGGCTCTGGCGGCCGGTTGCGCATGATCCCCGAATTCACGCCGCTCCAGGAAAGCTCGCCCGCGAGCCGCCCATATTCGATCTTCGGGCAGCGATTCATCACCACCTCGAGCCCGGCCGCCTCCGCCTTCGCCGCGGCCTCGTCATTGCGGACACCGAGCTGCATCCATACCACCCGGGCGCCGATCGCGATCGCGTCCTCGACGATCGGCATGGCATGGCGGGAGGCGCGGAACACCTCCACCATGTCCACGGGCTCCGGAATCTCTCTCAACCCCGCGTAGACATGCTCCCCGAGCAAGGTGGTGCCGGCGATCACCGGGTTGACCGGGATGACGCGGAATCCCTTTCCCTGAAGGTATTTCATCACGAAGTAGCTCGGCCGGTTCCAGTCCGGCGAGGCGCCCACCAGCGCGATCGTGCGCACGCTGGCGAGAATCCGCGCGAGCTTCTCGTCCGGGTAGGGAATGGGATCGAGCACGCCCATCGTATCGCTCCCGTCTGTCGGCCGGATCATCCCCGGCCCGAAGGGGAATGGCAAACGGAGGGCGTCTTGGCCTTGGATGCCCGTCGGTCCCCCGGAAGCTGCCTGCCCTCTCGAGGTGGCGATTTTTCCGGATTTGACGCCCCGCATGTGCGGATTAATCTTGGCGCCCGCCACCGGGACCGGGTCCATGCTCTCTCAACGGTTCCTGTCTCATCGGTCGGCGGAAGGGGAGGTACGTCATGCAAGGAACCATCGGCCGGCGGAGCCTGATTGCAGGCACCGGTGCCGGCATTCTCGGCGCGAGCTTGCCGCTTCGCGCCCGCGCCGCCGGCGGCAAGCTCAAGATTGCGCTTTCCAACTCCTATATCGGCAACAAGTGGCGCATCGAGATGGAGAATCTCTTCAAGGCAGCGCTGCAGATGGAGCCGTACAAGAGCCAGGTGGACGGAAGCTGGTTCAACTCGGGCAATGATGTCAGCCAGGAAAGCCAGCAGATCAGCGGCCTGATCGGCGAGCGCGTGGATGCGATCCTGGTCGATGCCGCCTCACCCACGGGGCTCAACGGCATCCTCCACCAGGCGACCAGCCGCGGCATCCTCGTCGTCTCGTACGACAATGTCGTGACCGCGCCCTCCGCGATCAAAGTCAATACCGATCAGTTCGCCTTCGGCAAACAGCTGGCCGAGTTCGTCGCCAAGAAGCTGAATGGCCAGGGGAACGTGCTCATGGTCACCGGCGTGGCCGGCACCTTCGTCGACCAGCAGCGCAATGCGGGCGCCGATTCGGTGTGGAAGCAGAATCCCGGCATCAAGGTCGTCAACCGCTATACCGGCATGTGGGATTCCTCGACCGCGGAGCGCAACACCGCCTCCATTCTGCCCTCGCTGCCGAAGATCGACGGCATCTGGTGCCAGGGCGGCACGGACGGCGTCCTGAAAGCCTTCGTCGCGGCCAAGCGTACGCCGCTGCCGGTCACCGCCGGCGAGGCCGAGAACGGCTTCCGCAAGTTCATGATCGGCTATATGGGCCAGAAGGTGGATGGGCTCTCGATCGGCCAGCCGCCTTACCTCGTCGTCGTCTCCCTGGAACTGGCCCGACGCATCCTGCAGAAATCCTATCCGCACAAGGACATCACCATCCCCTTCCCGTTCGTGACGAGCGAGACCGTGAAGGTGGGCGAGACGGTGTTCCCCGACCTGCCGGACAGTTTCTTCGCCGACTTCACCGATAGCGGACCCAATGCGACAGTGAAGATCTGCGTTGACGCCGCGCTCAAAGGCACGCCCTGCGAGGGAAGCCTCGACGTTCATCTGCCGCCCACCGCATGAGTGCCGCGCCGGCGGCTGAGCCGGTCGCGGCGATCGCCGCGCGCGGGGTAAGCAAGGCATTCGGCGGCGTCCAGGCGCTGCGCAATGCCTCCTTCGCCGCGCGCGGGGGTGAGGTGCATGCGCTCGTCGGGGAGAACGGTGCGGGCAAATCGACCCTCATCAAGATCCTCGGCGGGCGCATTCCCCCCGATGCCGGCGACATCTTGCTCGACGGTCAATCGCTCCACCTCGCCGGAACGGCCGATGCCAGGCGCCAGGGCATCGGCACCGTCTTCCAGGAGCTCACCCTGCTCCCGTGGATGAGCGTTGCCGAAAATCTCCTCATCGGCCGGGAGCCACGCTCTTCGCTCGGCCTCATCCGCCGCTCCGCCCTTGCCGATGAGGCCGAGGCGCTGCTCGCGGGGCTCGGCATCCATCACATCGATCCCCGCGCGCTCGCTTTGGAGGTTTCCCTCGCCGAACGCCAGATCATCGAGATTGCTCGCGTCGTCATCCGCCGCCCGCGCATCCTTTTGCTCGATGAGCCGACATCGTCGCTCGTCGAGCGCGAGGTTGCATGGCTCTTCGCCCGCATACGCGAGCTCAGCGCCGCCGGCACCGCCGTGGTCTTCACCTCCCATCGCTGGAACGAGATCACCTCGATCGCCGATCGCATCACGATCTTCCGCAATGGCGCCGAGGTCGGCACCTACACGGAGATTGCCGAGGAAGAGGCGATCACGCTGATGGCCGGCCGGCGCGTCGAAGCGCTCTACCCCGCGCTCCCGCCCGTTCCGGCGAACGCTCCGCCCGCGCTCGAGCTCTCCGGGGCGAGCCTCAACGGTGCGGGCGAGCTCGGTTTCTCGCTCGCCGCCGGGGAGATTCTCGGCATTGGCGGCCTCGCCGGCCAGGGCCATCGCGAGCTCTTTCTCGGCCTCTTCGGTGCTCCGCCGCTCCGGCATGGCCGGATCAGCGTCGGCGGCCGCGTGATGCGCGTCGCAAGCCCGGCGGATGCGATCCATGCCGGCCTCGGCGTCGCCCTGGTGCCGGAAGACCGCAAGTCCGAGGGATTGCTGCTGCCCCTTTCGGTCCGCGACAATCTTACCCTTCCCATCCTCGGCCGGCTTTCGCGCCTGGGTGTGATCCGCGGCGCGGCGGAGCGACGGATGAGCCGGGAGATCATCACGCGCCTCGGCGTCGTCACCCCGAGTGCCGCGCAGCCGGTTGGCGCGCTCTCCGGTGGCAATCAGCAGAAAGTGCTGCTCGGGCGCTGGCTGCTCGCGGATTCGCGCATCCTTCTGCTCTACGACGTGACCCGCGGAGTGGACGTGGCAACCAAGCATGAAATTTACGAGCTGATGGCGCGGCTGGCGGGGGAGGGCAGGGCGATCCTCTTCTACTCCTCGGACACGGAGGAGCTCGCCCATCTCTGCCATCGCGTGCTGGTGTTGCGTGCCGGGCGCATTGCGGCCACCCTCGCTCCGCCGGCGCTCAATGCCGAGGCGATCGTCGCGGCGGCGATGCGAGAGACCGAGCGCGCCGATGCCGCCTGAATCCTCCGCCATGGCCGGGATCCGCGCTTCCGAGGCGCATCACAGCCGCCGCCCGCGGGCTGCGCATGCGATCGGCCAGAATATCGGCCTCATCCTTGCCGCCGCCATCCTGATCCTCAGCATCATCATCTTCGTCGGGATGTTCGTGATCCAGCAGGGTCGCCTGCCCGGCAATTTCGAGATCACCTCGACCGTCAACAACACGATGCCGCTGGCGCTCGCCGCGATCGGCCAGACCATCGTCGTGCTGACGCGCGGCATCGATCTTTCGGTCGGCGGCATCGTCGATCTCACGAACGCCCTCGCCGCCATCTATCTCGCCGGAAGCGTGGCGCACATGGCCCTCGTCGCCGTGCTGGTGGTGCTGGTCGGGGCCATGGCAGGGCTCGTCAACGGTCTTCTCGTGGGTCTCGGCCGGCTGCAGCCGATCGTCGTCACGCTTGCCACGCTCTCGATCTTCCAGGGCCTCGCCATCCGCGTCCTGCCTCAACCCGGCGGCACGGTTCCGGACGGCTTCACCGCCCTCCTCGTCAACACCAACGGTCCGTTCGCGCTCTTCTTCCTCGTCCTCGCAGCCCTGGGATGGATGGCGCTCCGCCGCTCGCGCCTCGGCGTCGATATCTTTTCCATCGGCAATGACGAGCCGGCGGCGATCGCCCATGGCGTCAATGTCGTGCGCACGAAGGTTCTCGCCTACACCATCGGCGGGGCGCTCTATGCGGTGGCCGGCCTCTTCCTCGCCGCCAACGCCACCTCGGGCGATGCCACCAGCGGCAATGTCTATACCCTCACCTCGATCGTCGCGACCGTGCTCGGAGGCGTCAGTCTCTTCGGCGGCCGCGGCAGCGCCGTGGGCTCGATCTGCGGCGCCTTCATCACGACGATGATCGTCAACATCCTCTTCTACGCCCATATCAATCCGCTCTATCAATCCTTCTACGAGGGCCTCTTCCTCGTCATCGCCGTCGTGCTCGGCGCGGCGATCGGGCGCCTCGTCCGCGGCGGGAGGGCCTGAGGAATGCTGGCGCGCCTGACCCCGGACGTGCTGCGCATCCTCGCCGCCTATGGCGCCGCGGTCGCGCTCTTCGTCATCGGCGCCCTCGTCCATCCCGGTTTCGCGAGCTTTCCGAGCGTCACTTCCATCCTGCTCGTCGCCTCCTTCGTCGGCCTGGTGGCCGCCGGGCAATGCTTCGTCATCCTGATCGGCGGGATCGATCTCTCGGTGCCGTGGGTGCTGAACGCGGCGGCGATCCTGCTGGCCACCGCCTCTCTCGGGCAGAACGGGCGCGCGCTTTATGCGATCGCGCTCACCCTCGGCATGGGCGCGCTGGTCGGGCTGGTGAACGGCATCTTCGTCGTCTGGTTCTCCGTGCCGCCGGTGGTGATGACGCTCGCGATGAATGGCGTCGTCGAGGGGCTCGCGCTCGGCCTTTCCGGTGGAATGACCTGCGCGGCCTGCGCGTCCTACGCCCCGCCGATCGTCGCCGCCGCGGTGCACGGCGTTTTCTTGGGGATTCCCGCTGCGCTCTGGCTCTGGCTCGTCGTCGTTCTCATCGTTTCCTTCGTGCTCGCCTTCACCCGCTTCGGCCGCGCGACCTACGCGATCGGCAACAATGCGCGCGCCGCCTTCCTCGCCGGCGTCAACGTCAACCTGACCACCGTCTTTCTCTATGTCCTGAGCGGGCTCTTCTCGGCGCTGGCGGGAATCCTGCTCGTCGGCTTCGGCGGACAGGCTTCCCTCGGGATGGGCGATCCCTATCTCTTCCAGTCGATCGCCGCGGTGGTGATCGGCGGCGTCAGCATCCTCGGCGGCCGCGGCAACTATCTCGGCGCCGCCGCCGGCGCGGTGAGCCTCACCGCGCTCGTCAGCGTCCTGCTCGCGCTGAACATGCCGGAATATGGCCGCAGCATCATCTATGGCGTCGTCATTCTCGCCTTGCTCCTGCTTTACGGCCGCGAGCAGCGCGAGTAGCCCGCGGCCCGCGTTCCTCCGAGATCAGAGCGCGCGCCAATCCGTGCCCTGCTCGAAGGCATGGGCGGCGCGATAGATCGTGCTTTCATCGAACATGCTGCCGACCAGCATCGCTCCCACGGGCAGGCCTTCACTCATGCCGCATGGGATCGTCATGGCGGGATGGCCGGTGACATCGAACGGCGCGGTGTTGGGCAGCATCTCGAACGCGCGCTGAATGTAGAGCGCGAGCGGCGCATCCGCGGAGGGCAGCGGTGTCGCCTTCACCGGCAGGGTCGGCATCAGCAGCAGGTCGCAGGATTCGAGCGCCGTGTCATAGGCCGCCCGGAGGCGCCGCGCCTGGTTCTGCGCTTTCGCGTAGAAGCGGCCACGGTGATAGCGAATGAAATATTCGCCCAAAAACATCGAGATCTTGAGGCTGTCGGACAATTCGTCGGCACGCTGGCGCCAACCCGCATGCGCATCCAGCAGGCTCACGGAATAATGCCCCTTCCAGTTGAAGCCCATGCCGTTGCCGGTCATCATCTGCGCCTGCAACCCCTCGAGCGCGATCGGGGTCCAGATGTCCTTGCCGATCCTGTGCATCGGCACGTCGATCTCCTGCACTGTCGCGCCCAGGCGCGCGAATATCTCACCCGCGGCGCGCACCTTGGCATCGACATCCGGCTCTGAATTCGGCCAGCCGAAACCCTCTCTGACGACACCGATCCTGAGCCCTGCCATGCCTTTGCCCAACGCTTCCGTGTAGGGCGCGACCTCGGGCGCATATTGCCTTGGGTCGAGTCCGTCCGCCCCGGCCAGCACTTCGAGCAGCAGCGCATTGTCGGCCACCGTCGCGGTCATCGGCCCGGTATGGTCGATCGTGCTCTCGATCGGCATCACGCCCGTGTAGGGCACGAGTCCCCAGCTCGCCTTCATTCCGTAAATGCCGCAGAACGAGGCGGGCATCCGGATCGAGCCGCCCTGGTCGCCGCCGATCGCCATGTCCACCTCGCCGGAAGCGACCAGCGCGCCGCTGCCGGAGGAGGAGCCGCCGGCCGAGTAGCCGGGCTTGTGCGGGTTGTGCACGGGACCGAGCGCGCCGGTATGGCTGCCGCCAGAGAGGCAGAAATACTCGCAATGCGCCTTGCCGAGAATCGTTCCCCCTTCGTCCAGGATGCGCGTGACGATGGTCGCGTCGATGTCCGGCACGAAGCCTTCCAGGGTCGAGGCGCCGTTCATCATCGGCACCCCGGCGAGGCAGATATTGTCCTTGAGCGCGACGGTCTTGCCGGAGAGCTTGCCGCCGGGGGCCCCTTTCACGGTGGTCTTCATGTACCAGGCATTGAAAGGGTTCTCATGGCCATGAGGCTGGTATCCGGGGGTGCGCGGATATTTCACCGCCGGCTTCTCGTCCGGCAGCGCCTCCACCACGTCGTAGGAAGCGAAAGAGCCTTCCATCAAAGCGCGGAATTCCTCGAGCCGTTCCGCCGAGAGATTCATCCCGAGATCGGTCACGATCTCACGCAGCTGCTCGGCCGTCGGGCGCTTGATGGTCATGCTACCTCTCTTTTCCTCGATTCCATTGCTCGACCGGCCCGTTCAACCGGCCATGCCAACGAATTCGGCGACCAGCCCCGGATCGGCGACCTCTTCGGGGCCGACTTCGCGGGTGATCACGCCTTTCTGGATGACGAGCACCCGGTCCGCGAGTGCCGCGATGAACTGCAGATCCTGCTCGACCAGCAGCATCGTGATCTGGCGGACCCGGCGCATTTCCTGCAAGGTCTCGATCATCTCCTCGACGATCGATGGCTGGATGCCTTCGGTCGGCTCGTCGAGCAGAATGAGCTTGGGATCGCCGCAGAGACACCGCGCGAGAGCGAGCAATTGCTGCTCGCCGCCGGAGAGAGCGCCGCCTGGCCGGTCCAGCAGCGGGGCGAGGCGGGGGAAGAGGGAAAGCGCCTCCTCCATCGCGCGCCGCTCGCCGGCGCGGGCAAGAATGCAGCCCATGCGCAGATTGTCGCGCACGCTGAGGGTGGGGAAGATCTCCCGCCCCTGCGGCACATAGCCGAGGCCCGCGCGGGCGCGCACGGACGTGCTGGCGCGCGTGATGTCCTGGCCGGCGAAGGTCACGGTGCCGGCGGTTGCCGGCAGGTACCCCATCAGCGCTTTCAGCAGCGTCGTCTTGCCCATGCCGTTATGGCCGAGGATGCCGACGAAGCTGCCCGAAGCCGCGTGCAGGCTGATCCCGCCGAGGATCGGGATGCGGCCGTATCCCGCATGCAAGGTCCTGACATCCAGCATCATCTCACGCGGCTTTCTTGCCGAGATAGACATCGCGCACGGCCTGGTGGGTCAGCACCCGCTCCACGTCGTCCTCGATCAGGATGCGGCCGCGATTGAAGACGGTGACGGTGCGCGCGATCATGCGGATGAACTGCATGTCGTGCTCGACGACGATCAGCGCCTGGGCGCGGTTGATCTCGCGGATCAGCTCGGAGGTGCGCACCACCTCCTCATGTGTCATGCCGGCGGCCGGCTCGTCGAGCAGGATCAGCTCGGGCTCCTGCGCCAGCACCGTCCCGATCTCGACCCATTGGCGCTGGCCATGGGCGAGCTGACCGACGATCCGCCGCGCGATCTCGGCGAGGCCGAGGCGGGTGAGCACCTGATCGACCATCGCGCGCGCCTGGCGGGCGGACTTGCCGCGGCGTGCCGCGACGAACACATTCTCCGCGACCGAGAGCCCGTTGAACACGTTCGGCACCTGGGTCTTGATGCCGACGGCGAGCCGCGCGATCTCATGCGGCCTCGCGCCGGTGATGTCACGGCCACGGAACAGCACGCGCCCCGCGGTCGGGCGCAGCTGACCGGTCAGCATCTTGAAGAAGGTGCTCTTGCCGGCGCCGTTCGGCCCGATGAGGCAGCGCAGCTCGCGCTCGCCGAGGCCGAAATCGACAGTGTCGACGGCCGTGACGCCGCCGAAGCGCATGCTCACGCCGCGCGCCTCGAGCAGCGGAACGCCGGTCACGGCCGCGCCTCCACGGCCGCCGGCGCCGGATCGGGCGCGGGTCTCGCGGCGATGCGCTCCGCGAGCAGGCCGAGGCTCGGCAGGACGCCGCGCGGGATCAGCAGCACGAAGGCGAGCAGCACGATTCCGAGAATGAGATTGGCATTGAATGTCTGCTGCGTGCCGATGGCGATGATGAGATACTGCACGGCAACGGCACCGAGGATCGGGCCGATCAGGGTGCCGAGCCCGCCGAGCAGAACGAAGATGATCACCTGCGCGGCCTGCTGCAGCCCGAACACGGTGGGGCTGACGAACCCGCCCCAGTTGGTGAAGAGGCAACCCGCGAGGCCCGCGATTCCGCCGCCGATCGCGAAGGTGATGGTCTTGTAGAGCCGCGGGTCATAGCCGAGCAGCATGGCGCGCGTCTCATTCTCGCGGATCGCCACCACCACGCGGCCGAACTTCGTCGCCAGCAGCCCGCGCAGCAACGCATAGACCATCACCAGGAGAACCGCAGCGACACCGTAAAGTGCTGCGGGCGAGAGCTGATTGTCCGGCTGGCCGGGCACATTGAGCGGCGGCACGGAGGGAATGCCGTTGAACCCGCCCAGCGCCGCCTGACCGATCCGCCAGGCATCGCCGGCGGTGGAGTTGGCGACGTTGAAGAGGATCACCGTCACCGTGAGCGTGATCACGCCCACATAGGCATCGCTGATCCGGCCATAGAACATGAAATAGCCGAGCAGTGCCGCGAACAGGGTTGGCACGAGGATCGCCAGCGCAAGCGGCAAAGTGCTTTCGCCGAGATCGATCGCGGCGATCGCATAGGCATAGCCGCCCAGCCCGAAAAAGGCGGACTGGCCGAAGCTCATGATCCCGCCATAGCCCCAGATGAAGCCCTGGCTCAGCGCCAGCACCGCCATCGAAATGAAAAGCGTCGCCTGCACCAGCCCGAAGAGGCCGGCGATCATCGGCAGCCCGGCCAGGACCACGATCATCAGCGCGAGCGTGGCGAGGAAGCTGCGCGACATGCTCAGATGCTCCGCCGGAAGAAGCGGCCGGTGATTCCCTGCGGAAGCATGCGGATCATCACGACGGCGAAGAGCAGCAGCGCCACCTGCCCGAAGACCGGCGTGGTCCAGAACGTCACCACCTGGTCGATCGTGCCGAACAGGGTGGAGGCGAGCGTGCTTCCGGTGATGGTTGCGGCGCCGCCGCCCAGAACCGTGATGAAGGCCCTGGCGACATAGGCCGCGCCCATGCCCGGCGCCACGCCCGACACGGGCGCGATCACCCCGCCCGCAAGGCCGGTGAGCGCCGCGCCGAGACCGAATGTCGCCATATAGACCCGGCCCGGCGGCACGCCGAGCGCTGCCGCCATCTCGGGATTCTGCATCGTCGCCCGCACGATCAGGCCGAATTTCGTCGCGCGCAGCAGCACGAAGAGCCCGAGCACGGTCAGGAGCGCGACGATGATCGTGAAGACGCTGTAGAGGCTCGCGTTATAGGGCCCGATCGCGAAACTGCCGAGCGGGGCCGAGACGCCGCGCACGGTGGTGCCGAAAATCGAGGTCACCAGCCCGATCAGCCCGAGGCTCAATCCCCAGGTGGCGAGCATGGTGTCGATCATCCGGCCATAGAGGAAACGGATCAGCGTGCGTTCGACCAGGAGGCCGAACAGGCCGACGAAGAGCGGAGCGATGATCAGCATCGCCACCCAGAGATTCACTCCGGCATGGGCGCTGACGACGGTGGCATAGGCCCCGAGCATCAGGAACTCGCCATGGGCGAGGTTGATGATGCGCATCAGCCCGTAGATCATTCCGAGCCCGATTACGAGCAGAAGCAGCTCGGCAATGCTCGTCAGGACATTGAACCCGATCAGGGCCGCGAGCACGGCGGGGCTATGCCTTGACGTCGACGACGAACTGCTTGTCTGTGCGCGGGAATTTGACGAGGTTGCAGACCGCCTGCGTATCGGCCGGTTCCTGGTGCGGATAGGTTGCGATCACGTCCCATTTCCCCCCCGTCGCCTTGCCGAGATAGGCGTTGCGGATGGTCTGGTGGGAGGCGGGATCGATCGCCACCGGGCCCGACGGCCCGGCGAAGGAGATCCCCGTGTCGAGCGCCTTGATCACCTTCGCCCGCGCGAGCGAGCCGGCCTTCTGCACCGCCTGCGCCCAGAGATGGAAGCCCTCGTATGTCGTTGCCGCCGGCTCGCCGATATAGGGCACATTGGCGCCGAATTTCTGGTGGATGGCGCCCACGAACGCGTTGTTCGCCGGCGTGGAGAGCTCCTGGAAATAGCCATAGCCGCTGACGATTCCGTCGGTGACGGCGGGATCGAGGGTCGCGAGCTCGTTCACCAGCCCGAACGTTGTCGAGGCGATCGGCACCTTGCCCTTCATCCCCACCGCGGCCCATTGCCGGTAGAAGGCGGTGTGATTCGAGCCGACCAGCGCCGAGAGCAGCACATCGGGCTTCGCCGTTTCGATCTTGCTGATGCTGGCGGTGAAGGAGGTTACGTCCAGCGGAAAGAACTCCACCGCCTGCACCGTGCCGCCGCCGTCACGGGCATATTTCGCCATCCACTTGGCTGTGATCTGGCCGTAATTATAGTCGGCGGCGATGATATAGACCTTCTTGCCCCAGGTCTTGAGCGCATATTCGACGAGCTTGCTCACCGTCTGCGCGGGCGTGGTGCCGGTGCAGTAGCAATCGATATCGCAGACCCCGCCCTCGTACAGCACGTTATAGAAATAGAGCACGCGATAGCGGTCGAACACCGGCCGGATCGCCTCGCGCGAGGCCGAGGTGATGCCGCCATGCACGACATCCACCCGATCCTGCAGCGCGAGCCGCTGGGCATATTGCGAGTAGAGCGCGATCGTCGATTGGGTATCGTAGTTGATGAGATCGATCTTGCGTCCGAGCAGCCCGCCGCTGCCGTTCACCTCATCGACGGCGAGGCGAACGGCATCGAACATCGGCTGGCCCGTGCTGCCGATCGGGCCTGAAAGATCAAGCAGGCTGCCGACCTTGATCGGCGCTGCCGCGCGCGCGATGCGCGGGGCAGCAAGCGGCGCGGCGAGGGCCGCAGACCCGAGTTGAAGAAACTGCCTGCGTCTCACCGTCATGCGCACGCCTCATCTTTCGTTGGCTCGCCGGAGCAAGGGGACAATTGCCGAAAACGCTCGATCGGAAACCTTCGACCGAAAACCTTCGACCGAAAACCTTCGATCGAAAACGCTTACGCAAGGCGCGTGCCATGGCTCGCGCCTTTCCGATACCGGGCCCATGACACGGACATCGTTGTGTATAGCGCCCGCTCTCGGCGATCGTGCCCGCCGTTATCCGGGATCGGAATGTGCCCAATCCTTGAGCGGATGCCTACGTTCGGAGCCCTTCGCGGATCGATCGCGCATGACGAAAGGAGGCGGACTCACGGCAGCTCTGAATCGCGCGAGAAGAAGGATGAGGGAGAGCGCGGGCGATTTCCTTCCGTCCGGGAACCGCTCCGCGCCACTTTTCGGGCCGCCGCAAGCAGTGCGTGCAGCCGGTACTGCTCAAATTGCGAGAATCATCCTGGCAATGAGAAAAATTCCCGCTCCCGCGCTGAGCAGCAGCAGCGGATTGATCCGCGTCGCCAACAGGATTCCGGTGGAGGCGAAGGCGATCGCCTGCGCGAGAAAGCCGCCTTCGAGCGAGCGCAGCAGCACATAGACCGCCGCCAGAATCATTCCCGCGGCGACCGGCCGCAGCCCGCTTTCCAGCGCCTTCTGCCAGCGCGCGCCCGGATTGCGGGTCCAGAGATGGGCGACGAAGTAGATCAGAAAGGTCGTCGGGCCAAAGATGGCGATGGTGGCGACGATCGCGCCGGGCACGCCGGCGACGTCCCAGCCGATCAGCGTCACCAGCAGCGAGCCGGGACCCGGCGCCATCCGCGAAATGGCAAAGGCGTTGAGGAACTGCGCCTTCGTCATCCAATGATGCACATCGACGACCTGGCGCTGAATATCCGCGACGATCGTCTGTCCTCCCCCGATGGTCGCGATCGAGAGCGGCGCGAAAACAGCGAACAGGCTGAGAAGGACTTTGGGCATGTCCTTAGAGACCTTTTGAGAATGCGCTGTGGTGAGTGGGTTCGTTCCAAGTTGGGGGCGCCGCAGGCGCCGGCCGGCGCGGCTTTCGAGAGCCGGAGCGGAGCGGCCTTAGAAGATCAATATGGCTTCTGGCGGAGGCAATCCGCCAAAGCCCAAGGGGAAGCCCAAGGGGAAGCCCTGAAATTGATCGCCAAACCAACCAACCGTGAGCACCGGAAGCGCAGAAAGACGCGTCGGACGACCACCACAGTCTCATTTTCAAATGGTCTCTCAGGCGCGGGCGAGCTTCGCGTATTCAATGCCGACGCTGATCGATCCGGCCCCGAGCAGGACCCAGACGAGCGGCCAGCGCAGGATGCCGACGGCAACGAACGTTGCTGCAAGGACAATGATGGGGACGATCCGGCGCGGTACCCGGCGCGCCGCCGTGATGCCCATCGAGAGCGAGAGCCCGATTGCCGCGGCACCCGCGCCGAGAAGGGCACGATGGGCGATTGGAAAGCGGGCAAGCGCCGAGAAGAGGGCCCCGATCAGCATGATCACGACCGCCGGCGGCAGGATGATGCCCGTCAATCCGGCAACTGCGCCGCGCCGGCCGAGCAGGCGATAGCCGATCCAGATCGCCATGTTCTTGACATTGACGCCCGGCAGCGCCTGGGAAATCGCGAGACCGTTGAGGAATTCGTCCTCCGAGAGCCAGGCCCTGTCCAGCACGAATTCACGGAGCAGCCAGCCGCTGAGCCCACCGCCGAAGCTGGTGAGCCCGATCCGGCCGAAGATGAGAAAGAGGCGAAGCGCGCTCGGTCGCGATTCCGGGGGCGGAGGCATGATCTGCGGGGCCATCCATCGATCAGGGCTGAACCACGATGCCGGCCTCACGGGCAGCGGCCAAACGTCCTTTGCACGGGCGAGCCGGGCGAGGTTTGCAGGACACGCCAGGGGCATGGCATGATGAGGGGCTTTCTTATGCGCGCCGCTCCGCCTGCCGGATGCGGAATATCGTTGTCGCCTGGCGACCGGCCGGCCAAAACCCATTCCCCGAAAGGCCTATCCCTGGAGACGGTGGTGTCCATGGTGCTCGGCCACGGCAGACGTCTCGCTCCACCGGTCGTTGCGCTCGGGGATGTCACCGCGATGACAGGCGCGATGGCCGGGCTCGGCGCCCTCTTGCTCGTATTCGCGAAGATCTTCACCGTTCTAAAATGAATCGGTGCCGTGTCCCTGATCTATCTCGGGGTGAGGCTCTGGCGCGTGCCTTTCTTCGCATCCAAAGCAGGGGCGCAACCGAAGCAGGCGGAGAGGGGTTCGTGCCGCCGCGACGCGCCTTCCTTCACGCTTTCATGCCGTGGCGGCGCTCAAGCCGAAGAGCATTCTTTTCTGCGTTGCTTTCGTTCCGCAATTTTTGCTGCCGTGCGAGCCGCTTCTGTCGCAGATCCTGGCGCTGAAGGTGATCTTCCTCTTCCTCGGCACGATGAACGCCGCCTTTTACGCAATCACGGCAAGCGCGGCACGGCAGATGATCCACCGCCCGAAAATATAGCGCATCGTCAGCCGTGCCGGCGGTTCATCGCCGATCGGCCCGGGCTCGCTCGCCGCCGCCTGGCGGCGCGGCCATGCCTGAATTTTAAGCTGCGTGCCGAGGCGCGGTGCGGCGAAGCTCCGCGATCGCCGATTGCACGGCACGCCAGAAATCGAGCTCGTCGATCTTCGCCGCGAGCTGTGCCTCGCTCACCCGCTGCTCGGCAACAGCGGCCGCGCGCACCCCGTGCCGGTCGATCAGCGCGCGAGCGACATGGATTGGACCCTCTGCTTGCATGGACTTTCTCCTTTTCTCAACCGATACCTTGGCCTGCGGCGATGCGGCAAAGCGCCCGCGACCACCTTCGGCAGCCTCTATATGGTGGCGCGAGGCGAAGCGGCCGGAGCCGATCTTGCAGGGCTGCGATGCAAGCGGGAAGTCGGGTAGAAATTTCCCGGAGGATGATCGCCGAAGGCGTGAATCACGCGGAAAAACAAGTGACTGGACCGAGAAACCTGCGCGAGCGGACGCATCCCGACCGAAGGAGAATCCGGCAATGATCGAGCCAGCCTATGTGCGCACCATGGCCGCCTACAATGCGGAGATGAACCACCGGCTCTATGAGGCTTCCTCACGCATTTCCGACGAAGAGCGCCGTGCGGATCGGGGTGCCTTCTGGGGCTCCCTTCATGGCACGCTCACGCACCTCTACTGGGGCGATTCGATGTGGCTCTCCCGCTTTGCGGACTGGCCGAGGCCGGATGTTCCGATCAAGGAGAGCGCCCACATGATCGAGGATTTCACGACCCTCGCTGCGGCGCGGGAAGAGCTGGACGGGGCGATCTCCGACTGGGCCGCCATGGTCGATGAGAACTGGCTTGCGGGAGAGCTGACCTGGTTCAGCGGCGGGGCGGATCGTGAGGTCACAGCGCCGCGCCGGCTGCTCGTCGTCCATATGTTCAACCACCAGACGCATCATCGCGGGCAGGCCCATGCGCTCATCACGCGCGCGGGTGAGAAGACCGGCGATACCGATCTCTTCCTCGTCATTCCCGGGATTGCCTGAGTTTCAGGTTCCGGCCGCCCTCAGGAACGCGAGATCGCAGCCCTCGTCCGCCTGGAGCACCTGTTCGGCGACCAGCCGGTTCCAGCCGCGCGCCGGCGCCGGCCGCGCCTGCCATGCGGAGCGCCTTCGGGCGAGCGCGGCGTCATCGACGAGAAGGTCGAGCCGCCGCCCCGCCACCGAAAGCCGGATCCGGTCCCCCGTCTCGACCAGCGCGAGCGGGCCGCCCGCGGCCGCCTCCGGCGCGACGTGCAACACGATGGTGCCGAAGGCGGTGCCGGACATCCGGCAATCGCTGATGCGCACCATGTCCTTGACCCCGGCACGGGCGAGCTTCTGCGGGATCGGCAGGTAGCCCGCCTCCGGCATGCCGGCCGCGCTCAGGGGGCCGGTATTCTTCAGCACCAGGAAATCCTCAGGCGTGACATCGAGCTGCGGGTCGTCGATCCGTCGCGCGAGATCGTCCACCCCATCGAACACCACCGCCCTGGCCTCGCGCTCGAAGAGGGCTGGGGTCGCGGCGCTTCGCTTGAGGATCGCCCCGCGCGGGGCGAGACTGCCGAAGAGCGCGACAAGCCCGCCCACCGGCGAGACCGGCTCCGCCCGCGCGCGAATGATGCGCCGATCGACGAAAGCCGGCGGCGCGGCAAGGCGCTCGCCGAGGCTCCGGCCGGTGACATCGATCGCCGAAAGATGCAGCCGATCCTTGATCTCGTGAAGCAGCGCCGGCAGCCCGCCGGCAGCATGGAAATCCTCCATATAGCCGTCGCCCGTCGGCTTGAGATCGACGAGCACGGGAGTGGCATCGGAAAGTTCGTTGAGGCGCCTCAGATCCACGGCAATGCCCCGCCGGCCGGCAATGGCGGTGAGATGGATCAGCGCGTTCGTCGAGCCGCCGAGGGCGAGCAGTACGGCCAGGGCATTCTCGACCGATTCGCGCGTGATAAGTTGCGAGGGCCGCACCGGCGCCTCGATCAGCCGCATCGCGAGCGCGCCCGCCGCCTCGGCCGCGGCCAGACGCTCGGCATGCACGGCCGGGATGCTCGCCGTGCCGGAAGGCAAGAAGCCGAGCGTTTCGGCAAGGCAGGCCATCGTGCTCGCCGTGCCCATCACGCCGCAGGTGCCCGCCGTGGTCGCGAGCCGACCCTCGATCTCGCCAATCCGCTCGGCGCTCACCCGCCCGGCGCGGTACGCGGCCCAGTAGCGCCGGCAATCGGTGCAGGCCGCCAGCCGCTCACCCTGATAGGGTGTTGCCAGCATCGGCCCGGTAACGAGCCCGACCGCCGGCAGATCAGCCGAGGCGGCCGCCATGAGCTGCGCCGGCACTGTCTTGTCGCAGCCGCCCACCAGCACCGCCGCATCCATCGGCTGGGCCGACAACATCGCCTCGGTATCGAGGGCGGCGAGGTTGCGGTAATGCATCGAGGTCGGGAAGAGCGCGGGCTCGCAGAGCGAGACGGTGGGGAAGGAGAGCGGCAGCCCGCCAGCCGCGAGGACCCCGCGCCGCACCGCCTCGATCAGCTCCGGCACCGTGCGGTGGCAATTGTTGTAGCCCGATGACGTATCGACGATGCCGACCACCGGCCGTTCGAGCATCGCCCGTGAATAGCCCATCGAGCGGGCGAAGGAGCGGCGGAGATAGAGCGAGAATTCGCGGTCGCCGTAACCCGCGATGCTGCGCGCGAGGCCGCGTTTTTCATCCGTGTCCATGCCCGCATGGTAAGGTGGCGGCGGTTGTCCGGCAATTATGGTAAAATGTTACCACAATCCAAAACCCTTGACGCAAGGCCGGCTTCCGGCCATAAGCCGCCGCCGTTCGCAGGGATGCCATCGAGATGAGGACAACGCTTTCGCTCAAGCCGGCGGAGGTCAGGAAGGACTGGGTGCTGATCGACGCCGAGGGGCTCGTCCTCGGCCGGCTCGCCGTCCTCATCGCCACGCGCTTGCGCGGCAAGCACAAGCCGCAATTCACCCCGCATGTGGATTGCGGGGACAACGTGGTGGTGGTCAATGCGCGCAAGGTGCGCGTCACCGGCCGCAAGCTCGAGCAATCGGTCTTTTACTACCACACCGGCTACCCTGGCGGCATCAAGGGGCGGACACTCCGCCAGCGACTCGAAAGCGCGCACCCCGAGCGGGTGGTGGAGAAGGCGGTGGAGCGGATGATCACCCGCGGCCCGCTGCAGCGCCAGCAGATGCGCCATCTCCATGTCTATGCCGGCCCCGAGCATCCGCATGCCGGACAGCAGCCGCGCAAGCTCGACGTGGCGGCGATGAACGCCAAGAACGCAAGGGGCTGACCCGATGTCCGCAAGCCAGACGCGCACGCTCGCCGATCTCAAGGAACTGGCCGCGACGACGCCCGAGCTCGCCGAGACCCCGAAGCACGAGCCGAAGCGGGATGCCCAGGGCCGCTCGTATGCCACCGGGCGGCGCAAGAACGCCGTGGCGCGGGTATGGATCAAGCCCGGCAAGGGGGAGATCGCGATCAATGGGCGCAAGGCGGCGCAGTATTTCGCCCGCCCCGTGCTCCGCATGCTGATCACCCAGCCCTTCCTGGTGGCGGACCGCTACAACCAGTTCGACGTTACCTGCACCGTCACGGGCGGCGGGCTCTCCGGGCAGGCCGGCGCCGTCCGCCATGGGATCAGCCGCGCGCTCATCTGTTACGAGCCGGATCTTCGCAGCATTCTCAAGGCGGCGGGCTTCCTCACGCGGGACCCGCGTGTGGTGGAGCGGAAGAAATACGGCCGCGCGAAGGCCCGCCGCAGCTTCCAGTTCAGCAAGCGTTAGACCCACAAGGCTTCCGCCGGAAGCCTTGTCGAGCGAAAGGCCGCTTCTCGAAAGCTGCGCCGGCTCGGCGCCGGTGGCGCCCCGCCTTGGGGGATTCTTCTCGCCGCTCACCACAGCGCACTCTCGGCCGAGGTCTCAGACGGTTTCTGAGGCGCCTTCCTCACGGAGCCGCCTTTTTAAAAGGGGCAAAGGATTTCAGCCGCCCTTTTTCTTGATGCCAGCTGCGCCCGGATGCTGGACAAGGATTGGGGCCATATCTCCGGTAGAAGGCAAGATGATATTGCAAGAGTCTTGATGCGCCGGGAGAAAACGTGACCACTGTCTTTCGGCATCGTGCGGTAGGGTCCTTCGTTCGTATGCCTGGAGATCGCGAACTCGTCCTTCCAGCAGACCTTGTCCGTTTCCATCTGGATCGGCGTCATCCGGGAATGGTCCCTATGGACGACCATGTGGCGGGCCTGACTGATTTCGCAGAACTGCTCAGCATGCTTCTGGGTCCGCAGCTTCATTTTCGCCATGAGCTGATCGATCTTCTTCCGGAGAGGATCGATCCGCTCACGGATAAAAGCTTCAGCGGGGTGCATGACTTCGGCACGGGGACGTGCAGCCCACACGGGGACGTGCAGCGGTGCGGCTATGCCCTCGAGACCTCTCTCCGAATCGCCTTGGTTGCTTCCAAGCCGGGGGTTCACCGAACGATGGCGCAAGCCGCCCGGCAATTGCGCTCAACCGCCGTGCGGTCAGCTCGGTGTGGGAACCACCGCGACAGCCGCCCCGTGGCGCGACCCGGACTGCTGTGCCCGATCATTATGTTGTCGGATTCCTGTCGTCGGATTCACAAGGCCAGTCCGAGTGAACCTGGACCGGAACAAGTCCGGCCTGCGCGGGGAAGGGGCGCAGGGGATGAACGGAGGGCTTCCATTGCGGAAGTATCAGGGACTTGGAGTATCAGGGGAGTATCAGGGCTCGGATCTGTGGCGTAAGAACAAAAAGAATACACGGCACGGATCTGGCACAGATTCTGATGTCCGCGTTCTGGTTTTTGGTGCATGCCGATGCACTGACCCCTTGCGAGCGTTCGCGCGAAACTATAGGAAATCCAAGCCTTACAGGCAGCGCGGGCGCGTAGCTCAGCGGGAGAGCACCACCTTGACACGGTGGGGGTCAGAGGTTCGATCCCTCTCGCGCCCATACGAGATCCTTGGTCTTGGGGCCGGTTCCGCACGGGCGGATATGGCCCGAAAACGGCGAGCGAAGCCCGAACTCCTGCGACGAGTGCGGCAAGACCGCGACAATGGGAAACGTCCATGAGAACGAATCCACGGTGCCTTCGCAGAACGCAAAAAGGGAGATTTATCCATGCCTGAGGCCAAACTCGCGCCGAATCTTCCTCAGTGGATGGCTGATCATGCGAAGCGCTACCTCTCCAGTGGCGGCACCGACGGGCACATGCATAAGATCGCCCCACCCGGCTACGCGGAGATGACAGTACCTTCGTTGCTGCTGACGACGACGGGACGGAAGTCGGGCGAGAAATTTATTTTCCCATTGTTCTATGGCCGTACTGGCAACGGTTACATCGTCGTAGCCTCGAAGGGGGGTGCGCCCGAACACCCGGGTTGGTATCGAAACCTTATCGCCAATCCAAATGTCGAGGTCCAGGTCGGCACGAGGACGTTCAGGGCGAAAGCCAGGACCGCCGCAGGCGCAGAACGCGCGCAGTTATGGAACGAAGCGCTGAAATTCTGGCCTCCCTATGCCGACTACCAAAAAAAGACCGAACGTGAGATTCCTGTGGTGATCCTCGATCCCGTCGACTCCGTGTAGGAAGCGCAAATGCGCACGACCAAGCGACTTTGTTGCCCTGCCTGCGGCTCACGATCGGCAGTTCGAGCCGCGTGAATCCTCGAGGACTCCCGCCAGATCGTGTCCCGATGGCGCCATATTTTGGGAAGTAAGAATTTCGAATCTTCCCGGTGCGGCAAGCGTTTTTGTTGGCACGGAGGCATGGGTCGCCGCCTTGGCCGCGTGTATCGGCGTGGGCTGCTGCTGCCGGCCATGCCAGAGAAGACAGATCGCGGCCCACACGCGTCGGCGCATTGATACGTTGCAAGCGGCTGGCAAGTCTTCACCCTAATCTCTCTGCGTCTCGCCGCCTTTGACTGCCGAGAAGCGCAGTTCGGCTGGGCTTGGCGGATTTCACGCGGATCGGATGTGTGGGGCGATGACGCCGACCGGGTATGAAGGCATCGCGCCTGGGGGCAGTGTGGTGGTCTCTCCACCCCCACTCCAACGATGATGGCCTGGATTTGATCCCCGTGGCGATGTGTGCTCGCCTATAGAAGGCGAGACCGTCACCTAGAGCAGGATGTCCCCGATGAAAAAGACCGTTCTCATGGCGCTGGTGCTTGGGTTCTCGGCAACTGCGTCGTCTGCCGCATTTGCTCAGAACGACAGCTGCGGAACGCCGACACAAACTCGGGAATGGTTCGATGCGGTAGCGACGCACGGACAATTCAAAAGCAAGGACGACGAAACCAAGTTTACGGTGAACTTCATTTACAAGAATTGTTCAGGCGGAGAAGTTGTGGAACTCCCTCAGAGCGTGATCGCATTGTGCAATTTCAACAAGACAATCATTAGAATGGATCAGAATGATGTGGTCTGCGTTCTCGTGCCGAGATCGGATTAAAAGCCCGGGTCATTCTCCGACCGCGCAATATGGAAGCACGAAATCAAAACGTGAAAGGTGCCGCGGGCCGATGCCCGTCCCTATTCGGGAGAATTAGGAAGAGTACGATGACGTCGGCTGGATGCTGTCCGTGTTCCATACGAACTTGGAGCGGCCTTGTCGGCCGATACGCGGCCGAAAATATGAGGAGGTTACGAAAGATCGCCACGGACCGCCCTGCCGAGGCGGTTTGCCGTGTTTTGATCGTGGCCGGATCCGTTTCCACGGAGGAAATTCGTTCCCGATCCTGGAGAGAATGACCGGTTTCTTCCGTTGCCAAGAGTGAGGCCGGGACTCGTTACCCTTCATCGCTTCTTTCGGCCGGTCGCCGTCGCGGCATTCCGGACATACGCAAAGCATCTGCTGTGCCGTTTTTTTTGGCGTATGCACGCCATTCATCACCCTCTGACGTTGAAAGGTGCGACGAACTTCGGGGCAGGACAGCCCCCATGAAGTGGCCGAGGGAATTGAGGGTGCGTTGCTCTGATTTTCCATCGTGGTCAAAGGCGGAGCAAGAGGGCCTCAGAGACTGTTTGAGAATGGGCTGTGATGAGTCGGTTCGCTCCAAGTTGGGGGCGCCGCAGGCGCCGGCCGGCGCGGCTTTCGAGAACCGGAGCGGAGCGACCTTGAGATCAATATGGCTTCTGGCGGAGAAGCGCAGCGATCCGCCAAAGCCCAAGGGGAAGTCATAAAATTGATCGCCAAAACAAAAGGGCCGTGAGCACCGGAAGCGCAGAAAGACGCGTCGGACGACCACCACAGCGCATTCTCAAACAGTCTCTGAGTGCCCGGATCCGTCGCCGTGAGGTGGAGGCCGCCATCGTCACCGTGAAAGGCGCGTGCCCTCTTCTTTCCGATTCGGAAATCGAAGGCAGTTGCAAGTGATTGATTTTCTGGTGGTTCTGGATGGCGGCGAATGGTCTGGTCGGAGGGTCGGAAAGAGGCGCCCGCCGAGGCCACGAATGCCATTCGCATAGAACGAGGCAGGGGGCCGCCGACGATCACAACCTGCCGGCCGCTGCTGATCCGATTCCGCTCAGGCGTGCTGACGAGGGGCGCCGAGGCTTTTGCAAGGTCAAAAGGTGGGGCATGTGATCAAACAAATCCGAGAATACTCCGCCGGATCAATCGCGATGCGCCTCGGTCGACTCCGTGCCGGAGCAGCGCGCGGCTGCGCGGTGAGCCGTGCCCAGGTACCCCCCACTCTTGCCCTTGGCGCCGCCTCGCCCCGGAATCACACGCGACTCATTCGGGTCGATACCCGAACTCGGCCGTAACGTGGGTCACAGCGTCCCGGGGCATTGTTGCGCTTCAATAACCTCCGTCGAGAGAAGGAGGCACTTCCAATGTCCACGCTGCTGAAGGCCGATCGCCTGAACGAGTTCGCCCGTGCAACGACCCGGCTTGCGCCCCCACCCGAGCGGCCAATCGTCAGGTTGCAATGGACTATCGATGCGACGACCGGCAGGCCGATCGGGCGTTGGGTGCTCCAGGAGAAGGTCTGCGCCGCGAGCTGCCGGACCGAAGAATCCGTTTGAGCAGTCCCACGACCCCGAAAGCGGCGGGATGACAAGGGGCGTGCGGCTTACCTGAGCCCCCAACGCGCTTGTCCATCGGCGGCGGGCCGGGAGTCGCTTATGCTGCCGCCATCAATCGGCAAATCCACGAGAAACGGCTTTTGCTGCCCATTGCGGCTCTGCTGGCTCTTGAGGTTACGCAAAACCTGCACGCGCTTCATTCCCCGCCGAACTTTTCTGTGCCTTAGGAGCTTCTGTCCCAGTGCATTCTCGTAGCCAGGGCGTATCAGGGTCTCGGGCCGGCAGTGCCGGTTTTGCCTGTGCCCGCAGCGCGAGCGGTCGAACGGTGAGTGGTTAGGCGAGATTGGAGGGTTAGAGCACAGCCTCGCCTCGGGCCCGGAGGGATCAAAGAAATCGCGGACAGGGTGCGGGCGGCTGCTGGATCGCCGAGACTCGAGAGGTCCTGTGAGCGTTCTCTCTACGTCTGCATGCGGATGAGGGACGGCGGCCGAATTGCCGAATTTTGGGGCCTGCTTCCAACACTCTTGAAGGAGCGAGGCCGAGGTCAGCCCGCCCTCAGCCGAAGAATGCGCTCCGCCAAACAGCGCAGCAACGCGAGGAAACGTGAAATGGGGATCAACTCAGACCCTATCTGAATCTGACCGACTCTGCTGGACGCACCGCGTATATATTCGCAAGCGATATGCAGGGCACGAGCATGTGGAGAGGCACCCGCACCGAGCCGTGGCCGCCTGTCCCGACCACGGGTGCGCGGGCAGCGGCGTTCAAGCGAGCGCGCTCGGCGCCATCGCGAACGGCAATGCCGAGCAAGGCACCCACGATGGGCATCTGCTTCATGACTTCATTCGCGACACGTCCGGGGGCTCGACTGCCGACGAGGGCATCAACCACTTCGGCGGCTCCGGGCATGTCATCTCACAGGCCGGCAAGGGTATCCAGCCTGATAGCAAAGTGCTCGCCAGCTTTGGCATGCAATAGCCGACGCATCGCCGAACATGGGAAGCCCCGCCCCGTGAAGAGCAGGCCCTGCTTCCCTGGGGGGCGGCCAGAAGCCACATCATTTAAGGCGCACTGCGGTTTAAGCGACCCGCCGAGGTGACAGAATAGCAATATGAGGACGCGGGCAAGTCACCCGCGATCAAACGGGTCTTCGTCATTCACGCGCGGGTCATCCGAAAGTCTCAACGGTATGAAGAGCTTGTCGGATGTGCCTGGCATATGGTGAGCAAATGGGTGTGACCGGTTCCAGGGAACGCAAGGTTGGCCTCCGATTCGCCACCCTATGACTGATCGGCGTTCCTCCGTTCCACGGCGAATGACGAAGACCCGGTTGAACTATTGATTGGTTTCTTCGGTTTGAATCCGCTTCGTCGTGGTCGTCGTGACGGTTCCTGGCGGTGCGGTGGGCGCCATCACCATCGGACCACTGCTCGACTGTTCGGTCGTCGTGGTCGTCGTGGTGGCGGGCGGCGAGCTGCCGCAGCCTGCGAGCGTCGTACCGATCATTGCAATACCGACGATCGTTCCTAATCGAAATGTCAGATTATTCATTGTCTTTCTCCTAACTTTGTTAAAGATATCTCGATCAGTTTCCGTTCGGCGAGGATGTCGTCGTGGTCGTGGTGGTGCGCTTGTAAGTCTGCTGCACCAATGGCGGCTGAGATGTGGTTGTGGTGGTGCTTTGCGAAACGGCACCACTGGCGTCGCCGTAGACAGTCTTGCGTGAATAGCTCGTGTTGCCCATGCCGTCATTGGTCTTGGTGATCACCGTGCGACTCAGCGTGCCGGGTGGCGGTGGTGTGATCTGCGGCGGCAGTGGCGCGACCGACGTGGTGGTTGTGGTGGTCGTAGACTGATAAGATGGGGTTTGCGCCAATGCGACGCCATTTGCCAGCGTCAGGGCCGCGAACGACAGCAACAACTGTTTCTTCATGTCAGGACTCCACTTCAATTGCTGGACATATTAAACACGTGCCGAAATAATTGTGATGCCGGCACCTGTCGGGTGTCATCTGTTCCTATAAAAAGGGCGTCATTTTCACCTAAAAAAGGCAAATCCTTGTCTGTTGAATTTCTGTGATTCGTCGCCGAGATCACACTTGCTCTGTTCTCAATTTCCTCCGTCTCGCACGCGATCATGTTACCATCGGCATTGAGGACCGTCGCGCCGTTTCGGTCTATAGGATCTTGGGAATCGCCTTTAAAGCCAAACCTGAATCGCATTGGCCTGTAGGTGTTGGGCTTCACTTCGATTCCGGAACTCCAATTCGCATATTTCTCGGATGGGAGGTCTTAAGCAGAGAGTCTAAGCAGAGAGTCACTGTGTCGCTGCGCCGCATCGAGGATTTTGCAGCCCGATATCAGCGGTTCGGCAACGCTGTCAACCGCACGCTATCGGGATTCGGCTTGGAGCGTTCCACGCGTGATTTGTGACATTTCATCCCAAAATTCGGCGAATTCCTTGCCGATCGTCATGAGCGCATCGGTTTCCGTTGTGCCTTCCAGGATCAAACCATCCCGTTCGAGCCGGAACGCTTTGGCGACGTGTCGCGTGAGCGCGCGTGCGAGCTCCGACTCCCTCGGCCGTGTGCGTCATGGCGTCCGTTGCCTTCTCCCGACGCGCCACGCGCGCATTCCGTGCCTCACGTTCGGTGCGCGCTTCAACACCGCTCCGGACGTCTCTTCCATCTTCGCCGGCACGGCACTCGTACGCGATATGGTTTCCATCTTTTGCACGCGTGATTTTCCCTTTCACGAACTTGCAAACCGTTCATATCGAAGGAGTCGGCTGTCGGCTCTCTCGAGCGGGATTCTTCCGACTCCGAGCGTCGCGGTCCGAGGCCGGTTCAAATCGGCTTGAGTTCTGCCAGTCGCATCGCCAATTCCACACCAGTTTCCTTCTGCTCGCATTCTGACCTGTCCTGCGCTTCCTATGGCGGTTCCCGGTCGTCGCCATCGCCACCGATTTCCGCAGCGTCTTCGTTTGGTTCTGTCGGGCCTATGCTCTGCTCTTCTGGGTCGCCGCGGGCTGCGAGGCATGGGCCGCACGCGGCGATCGTCAGCATCTGATCGGCTTGCGGATCTGCGTTGGGGGCCTCGAAATCGACGCGCCATTGCCGCTTCGCCCATCCGGCAGCCACGAGAGGCGCCCGGGAAAGACCGGCCTCTCGCTCGCGATCTCCAGTTTCAGGCCGGTCGGGGACGGGGCCGCTGCCACAGCTGCCGGAGCCGAAAAGCCGCCCAGCGAAGATTTTCACTCGCGAAACCCGTGAAATTGCGTGCCTTGCCCCGCAAGCGAAACGGCATCGGCGAGATCACAGGCTTTCCACCGGCGATCCTCGATGCTCGACCACGGCTCGCATCATTCGAGAGGCCCGGCATGCCCGAGCCGCACACTGCCGGTCCGTTTGCCGTGAGACCAGCCAGCGACCTCGCAGATCCGGCCCTCTCATTCCCATGCGGGATGCGCCGGCCTGCTTTCAGGAGCGAGTTCGCCCCGGCGGGCGAGAATTTTCCGAGCTTTCGCCCCGGCGGGATTTCGATCCTCCAGACCGACTTGCGAACGCGCAACGCTCGCGCGGATGCTGGAGGACAATCGGGGACAGTCAAGGACTGAAGCCCCTCACAAGATATTGATTTCTGCTGATTTTGGACAGTGCTGCACGGTCAGGGATTAGGGCCAGAAAGGTCCGGGCCGGAATCGAACCGACGTACGCGGATTTGCAGTCCGCTGCATGACCACTCTGCCACCGGACCTCGGGCACCGGACTCTGGACACTGGCCCCCTGGGCGCGGCCTATATCGGGCCCGAGGTGATCGCGGGTCAAGGCACGAGGAGACCGGAAACGACGCTTCGGGGTGGCAGGGCGGGGGCAATCTGCTCTAAGAGACCCGCCACCATTCCTGCCCCGTTGCCCGCCAGAGATTCCATGGAACAGATTGTGCCAGAACAGAAGATCGATTTCGCTGCCGCGCGCATGCACATGGCTGAGAGCCAGCTCCGCCCGAACCGGGTCCATGATCCGCGGGTGCTTGCCGCCATGAAGAGCCTGCCGCGCGAGCGTTTCCTGCCGGAAGCGCTGGCCGCTTTCGCCTATGTCGATGACGACGTGCCGCTGGGCCAGGGACGCGTGCTGACGGAGCCGATGGTGCTCGCCCGGCTCGTCCAGCTTGCCGAGCCGCGTCCCGGTGAGCGTGCCCTGGTGGTGGGTGCCGGCACGGGCTACGGCGCGGCGGTGCTGGCGGCCTGCGGTCCGGCCGTGACCGCGCTCGAGGAGGATGAGCGGTTGCTGGCGGTCGCCCGCACCGTGCTGCCTGCCATGGCCCCCGCGGTCACGCTGGCCGAAGGCAAGCTCGCCAACGGCTGGCCTGCGGGGGCTCCCTGGCAGATCGTGCTGATCGAGGGGGCAGTGCTGCAGATCCCGCCCGCGATCATTGAGCAGCTCAGCCGTGAGAGCGGACGGGTCGTCACCGTGCTGGCCGAGCGGGACGCGGCCGGCCGGCCGGCCGTGGTCAGCCGGGCGGTCATCGGGCGCCCAAGCCTTGGCGGGCTTGCGATCCAGAGCGTCTTCGATTGTGCGACGCCGCTGCTGCCAGCCCTTGTCCCGCCACCTGCCTTTACGTTCTAGCTCCGTCCCGGCCGCACAACACCTTGGCGAGAGGTCTTGAACCTGGACCTTGGCGCCGCGGGGTTGAGTGTGGCAGAGGAAAGAGGGGTTTGCTGCGCGCCTCGGATGGGTTTCAAATGAGCTTCACGGGGTGGCGCGGCGCGCGGGGGTAAGGGGGACGCAGCGGGGATGCGAGGCACGGTCGTGCGTTGCGAAAGGCCCTCGGGCGGATGGCTCCCGGGCGATAATCCCCGGAGGGGAACTGTCCTTCGCCGAATCGGCCTGGGTGGTCTTGCCCTTTGTCTTGGGCTTGGCCTGGGTTTCCGCGAGGCACGAGCCCAGGGGGGAGGCGAGGGGGGAGTCCAAGGGGCGATCCCGACGACGCTCGAGGAAGCCCTGGTGGCGGCCTACGACACCAATCCGCAGCTCCTTCAGGAGCGCGCCAATTTGCGCGCAGTGGACGAGAACGTGCCCAAAGCCCTGTCCGGCTGGCGTCCGACGGTGGTGCTGAATGGCAGCGGCGGATACACAAGCGAGAACCAGAGTTCGAAGATCGGATCGACCCTGATCACGCCCGGCGGCACCGTGAACCAGGACCTCAATCGCGACACTTTGACCGCCGAGGCGACGGTGACACAGCCGATTTTTCAGGGCGGGAAGACGCGCGCGAGCGTGTTCCAGGCGGAGAATCAGGTTCGGGCCGAGCGGGCGAACCTGATCGCGACCGAGGAATCTGTGTTCTTCAATGTCGTCTCCGCCTATGTCGGCGTGATCGAGAACCGCGCCCTGGTGGCGGTGAACGAGAACAACGTTTCGGTGCTGCAGGAGCAGCTCGAATCCACGCAAGATCGTTTCCGGGTTGGCGAGCTGACGCAAACGGACGTCGCGCAGTCGGATGCCGGGTTGGCGCAGGGCCAATCCGAGCTCGAGACGGCGAAGGGCAATCTGCAGACCGCGCTTGCAACCTATCTTCAGCAGGTGGGTGAGCCCGCGCCTGCCAAGCTCGGCGATCCGCAGCCTCTGGTTCTGCCGGTGAACTCGGAGCAGGGGGCGGACGACATAGCCTCCCGGAACAACGCGACCGTGATTGACGCGCTCTTCACGCTCGCGGCGGCGAAGAACAATGTCGACATCGCCTTTTCCGCCCTGATGCCTTCAGTGAACGTGCAGGGGAGCGCCTTTCTCCAGAACAATCCGCAGCTTCCGGACACCCAGTTCACCGGCTGGGCCGTCACGGCGAACCTGGCGGTGCCGCTCTATCAGGGGGGCGGGGAGTACGCGACCGTCCGCCAGGCCAAGCAGCAGCAGGACGCTGCCGTGCAGTCCCTCGATTTCGACCGGCGCCAGGCGATCCAGTCCGCCTCCCAGGCATGGGAGACCCTGATTGCGGCGCAAGCGGCGATCGTCAGCAGCCGGTCGGCCGTGCGGGCCAACCGGATCGCCCTCGAAGGCACCGAACGGGAGGCGATCGTCGGCACGGCGACCACGCTCGACGTTCTGCAAGTGCAACAGAACCTTCTGACAGCCGAGACGACGCTGGTTCAGAACCTAGCCAGCCTCATAACCGCGTCCTATCAGGTGGCGGAGGCGATCGGCCGGCTCACGGCGCGTGACCTTGCCCTGCCGGTGCCCTATTACAACGAGGACGCCTATTACAACTCGGTCCGCGACGCTTGGGTCGGCACGGGCGGGCCGGCGGATACCGGAAACGGCCCGCCCTAGTGTCCTGCCCCTGAAATGCCTTCGCATTTCAGGGACCAGCAGGCCACTGAAAACAAAGAGCTAGTGTCCCGACGCATGATGACGATATTTACGAGTCGGGACACTAGGTCGTTTCGCAGCATTGGGACGTGAAGATTGGGAACGAGCGATGAGCGGCACGACTGATCCGCCGGCAAAGCCCGAAGGGGCCGCGCCCGCGGAGCCCTCGATGGAGGATATTCTTGCTTCGATCCGCCGCATCCTGAACGAGGACGGTGCAGCCCAAACCCCGCCGCCATTGCAGCCGGTGCCGGAGGACGTGCTGGTCCTGGACAGCTCGATGATGGTCGCCGAACCAAAGGCCGAGGGCATGGCGAGCGAACCGGTCGCGGGCGCAGATGCGCCGGTGCCCGCCGATCCGCCCTTCAAGGCGGAAAGCGGGGAAGAGGCGATACGCGAGGCGCGGCTGGTGGCACCCGAAGCCGCGGCCGCCGCCGCCGCCGCGGTCGGCGATCTCGTCAAGCGGCTGGCGAGCGAGCGCGGCACGCTCGTCTCCCGCAGCGGCCCGACCCTGGAAGATCTCGTGCGGGAGGAGATGCGCCCGCTGCTCAAAGCCTGGCTGGACGCGAACCTGCCCGGTCTGGTCGAGCGGCTGGTGCGCGCCGAAATCGAGCGCGTCATCGGCCGCATCGTCCCTTAGAACGCGACGACCTGAGGTGGACTTACCGCAGGTCTGAATCACGCGAGAAAACAAATGGCTGGGGCGGGAGGCGGTGCATCCCGCGCGAGGACAGACCGCCATGAGCCGGGATCGGCCGATCTCGAGCCCGTGGAAAGGCCGCAAAACGGCCCGCCGCAACCAGGGGAACGGTCGCCCGGGGCGAGCGGGATCGTGATGATGAAAAATCATTACACGCCAGCGCGCGTTGCACTTGCGCTGCCGAGCCGAGCGAGCGAAAGCATCCGCCATGCTTGAAAAGACCTATGACCCGGCGGCGATTGAAGGGCGACTCTACGCCGAATGGGAAGAAAGCGGTGCCTTTGCGGCCCGGCCGGAAAGCGTGGCGCGGCCTTTCACCATCATGGTGCCGCCGCCGAATGTCACTGGCATTCTGCATATGGGGCATGCGCTCACCTTCACCCTGCAGGACACGCTGATCCGCTGGCGGCGGATGGAAGGGAGGGATGCGCTCTGGCAGCCCGGCACCGATCATGCCGGGATTGCGACCCAGATGGTGGTGGAGAGGCGCCTCGCCGAGGAGGGATCGAGCCGCCGGGCACTTGGCCGCAAGGCCTTCGTGGAACGGGTCTGGCGCTGGCGGGAGGAGTCCGGGGGCACCATCACCCGCCAGCTCCGCCGGCTTGGCGCTTCGCTCGACTGGCCGCGCGAGCGCTTCACCATGGACCCCGGTCTTTCGGAGGCCGTGCGCCTTGTGTTCGTGGCACTTCACCATGAGGGCCTGATCTACCGCGCCCGGCGACTGGTGAATTGGGATCCGAAATTCCAGTCCGCGATCTCCGATCTCGAGGTGGAGAGCCGCGCGATCAAAGGCACGCTCTGGCACATTCGCTATCCGGTCGTGGGGGCGGAGGGGGCGGGGGCGTTCATCACCGTCGCGACGACGCGACCCGAGACCATGCTTGGCGACATCGCGGTTGCCGTGCACCCGGAGGACGAGCGCTATCGCGCATTGATCGGCCGCGAGGCGATCCTGCCCCTGGTCGGGCGCCGGATTCCGATCATCGCCGACCCCTACTCCGATCCGGAGAAGGGCACCGGGGCGGTGAAGATCACCCCCGCGCACGATTTCAACGATTTCAAGGTGGGCGAGCGCCATGGCTTGCCGATGCCATCGGTGCTCGACCGGGAAGCGAAGATCCAGCTCGATGAGATCCGGGAAAGCGTTTCGCCCGCGCCGGGAATCGCGGATCCCGCATTTCTGGAAACGCTCGCGGGGCAGGATCGTTTCGCCGCGCGCGAGGCGATCGTGCAGAGGCTCGAAGAGCTGGGGCTGCTCGCAAAATCGGAGCCGCATCCGCATCAGGTCCCGCACGGAGACCGATCGGGCGTGCCGATCGAGCCGCTGCTCACCTGGCAATGGTTCTGCAATGCGGTTGAGCTCGCGAAGCCCGCGGTAGCGGCCGTGGAATCCGGCCAGACCCAGTTCGTGCCCAGGCAATGGGAGAATACGTTCTTTGCCTGGATGCGCAATCTGGAGCCCTGGTGCATCAGCCGCCAGCTCTGGTGGGGCCACCGCATTCCCGCCTGGTACGGGCCGGACGGGACGATCTTCGTCGCCGGCACGGCGGAAGAGGCGGCGGCGGCGGCGGAACGCCATTACGGAAGCAAGACGGAACTCCGCCAGGACGAGGATGTGCTCGACACCTGGTTCAGCTCGGCTCTCTGGCCCTTCTCGACGCTGGGCTGGCCGAAGAAAACGCCGGAGCTCGCACGCTATTACCCGACCGACGTGCTGGTGACGGGATTCGACATCATCTTCTTCTGGGTCGCCCGGATGATGATGATGGGCCATCACTTCATGCGCGATGTGCCGTTCCGCACCGTTTACATCCACGGCTTGGTGCGCGACCAGCACGGTCAGAAGATGGCGAAATCGAAGGGGAACATCATCGATCCCCTCGAGCTGATCGAGACCTATGGCGCCGATGCGCTGCGTTTCGCGATCGTCCAGCTCACCGGGCCGGGGCGGGACATCAAGCTCGGGCCGGCGCGGGTCGAGACGGCGCGGAGCTTTGTCACGAAAATCTGGAACGCCGCGCGTTTCTGCGAAATGAACGCAATCCGCCCGGACCTGGACTTCCGGCCGGAAGAGGCAAGACTTCCGCTCTGCCGCTGGGTTCTGGATGGTGCCAATCGCGCGATCGGCGAGGCGACCGCGGCGCTCGAAGCCTTTCGTTTCGATGAATATGCCTCTGCCTGCTATCACTTCGCTTGGCATCTCTTCTGCGACTGGTTTCTCGAATTCGCCAAGCCCGAGCTTGCCGCGGGCGGGGCGGGGGCGGTGGAGGTGCGCGCGGCCGCTGCGCATGTGCTGGGCACGCTGCTCAGGCTTCTGCATCCGGCGATACCTTTCGCGACCGAGGCGCTGTGGGACCGGCTGGGCTACGGCCCTGCGGCCAGCCTGATCCGCACCGCCTGGCCCGCGCCCGTGTCTGTCACGGGTTCGGATTCTGCGCGCGCGGAGCTCGACTGGGTGGTGCGGCTGATCAGCGAAGTGCGGACCGTGCGGGCGGAAATGAACGTGCCGCCGGCCACGCTGACGCCGATCCTGCTCAAGGATGCGCTGCCCGAGACACACGCGCGCGCCGAGCGCTGGCGCGAGGCGATCGGCCGGCTCGCACGTGTCTCGCAGATCAGTCCGCTCGCAGGCGCGCCGCCGCGGGGCGTGGCGCAGGCGATCGTCGATGAGGCGACCGTGATCCTGCCGCTCGCGGAGATCGTCGATCTTGCGCAGGAGCGTGCGCGGCTCGATCGCGAGCGCGGCAAGGTCGGGCGTGAAGCCGATCGGCTCAAGCAGAAGCTCGCCGATGCGACGTTCGTGAGCCGCGCGCCCGAAGAGGTCGTCGAGGAGAATCGCGAGCGTCTCGCCGCGGCCGAGGCGGAGCTCGCCCGCCTCGAGGCCGCCTTGCGCCGCATCGCCTGACATTCATCCTTCGTCATCCGTCATCGCCGCCGAAAGGGGCCGCGAAAAGGGGAGGAACGCATCGATGCTGCAGAAACGCTGGGACAAGTCGCGGCTGCCTTCGCGCCATGTCACTGAAGGGCCGGACCGCGCGCCGCACCGCAGCTACTATTACGCGATGGGAATGACGGAGGACGAGATCCACCAGCCCCTCGTCGGCGTGGCGACCTGCTGGAACGAGGCCGCGCCCTGCAACATCGCGCTCGCCCGCCAGGCGCAATCGGTCAAGAAAGGTGTTGCGGAAACGGGCGGATCCCCGCGCGAGTTCACCACCATCACGGTGACCGACGGCATCGCGATGGGCCATCAGGGCATGAAATCCTCGCTCGTCTCGCGTGACCTGATCGCCGATTCGATCGAGCTCACCATGCGCGGACATTGCTATGACGCGCTTGTGGGGCTTGCCGGCTGCGACAAATCGCTTCCCGGCATGATGATGGCGATGCTGAGGCTCAATGTGCCGAGCGTCTTCATGTATGGCGGCTCGATCCTTCCCGGCCGCTTCCATGATCGCGACGTGACGGTGGTGGATGTGTTCGAGGCGGTGGGGCAGCACGCGGCGGGCAAGATGTCGGATGAGGAGCTGCACGCGCTGGAATGCGTGGCCTGTCCCTCGGCGGGAGCCTGCGGCGGGCAGTTCACGGCGAACACGATGGCGACGGTGAGCGAGGCGATCGGACTCGCCCTGCCGGGCTCGGCCGGCGCGCCCGCGCCCTATGAGGATCGCGATCGTTTTGCGGTCGAATCCGGGCGCGCGGTGATGGCGCTCGTGGAGAATCAGATCCGCCCCCGCGATATCGTGACGCGCCGCGCGCTCGAGAACGCGGCGGTGGTGGTGGGTGCCACCGGGGGATCGACCAATGCGGGCCTCCATCTGCCAGCCATCGCGCATGAGGCGGGTATCCGCTTCACGCTCGATGACGTGGTCGAGATCATGCGCCGCACGCCCTACATCGCCGATCTCAAGCCGGCCGGAAAATATGTCGCCCTCGATGTATTCCGGATCGGCGGCATCCCGGTGATCCTGAAGGCGCTGCTGGATGCCGGGCTGCTCCACGGCGATTGCCTCACCGTCACCGGGCGCACGCTCGCCGAGAATTTGGCGGATGTCGTCTTCCCGGCCGACCAGGATGTCGTCCATCCTGTTTCGCATGCGATCTCGAAGACGGGGGGCGTTGTCGGCCTGAAGGGCAGCCTCGCGCCCGATGGCGCGATCGTGAAGATCGCCGGGCTCAAGTCGCTTCGCTTTGAAGGCACGGCCCTCTGCTTCGACTGCGAGGAGGATGCGTTCCGCGCCGTGCAGGAGCGCGCGTACAAGCCGGGCGATGTGATCGTGATCCGCTATGAAGGCCCGAAGGGCGGGCCCGGGATGCGTGAGATGCTCTCGACCACCAGTGCGATTTACGGGCAGGGCATGGGCGGAGAGGTGGCGCTGATCACCGATGGCCGCTTCTCGGGCGGCACGCGTGGTTTCTGCGTCGGCCATATCGGACCGGAGGCGGCGATGGGCGGGCCGATCGCGCTTCTGCAGAATGGCGATCGCATCATCATCGATGCCGAGAAGGGCACGATCGATGTGGCGCTTTCGGTGGCGGAGCTTGCCGCCCGCCGTGCCGCCTGGCAGCCGCGCAAGACGGATTATCAGAGCGGCGCGCTCTGGAAATACGCGCAGCTCGTCGGTCCGGCCTCGCTCGGCGCGGTGACGCACCCCGGGGCGGCGGCGGAAACCCACTGTTACGCGAATATCTGAGAAGACGGTTCCGGATTTCGGGGAGGACGTGGCCAGGGTTCGCGAGAGAGTGCCGACCGGAGGCGGGATTACCGCAAGGCTCGATCACGCGATGGAGCCATGACGGGGAGCGGGACGGGCGAGTGTGAGCGATCCCATCCCGTTCCCGTCTCGTTATGCTGGTGTCGATGCGCGCCATATCGCACTAACCTGAAATTTTCGAGAGATCGCAACTCGTGTCTCGTGTCTCCAGCATCACGAGAACCGACCGCGCGGTCGTCCGCTCGTGCGAGCCGAAGCCTTCCGTGAACTTGCCATAGGCGCTCCGGAGCGCGACCATCGCCGTGTCGCGTTCCGAACGCTCCGCGGCAATCCGGGCAAGGTCGATGGCGGCCCGAAGTTCGAAGCAAAGTGCGCCTTGTCCCCGCGCCACGGTCAGCGCTTCCATCAAGCAGGCCCGTGCGTCGCTCTCTCTGTCGAGCTGAAGCAGAATGTTCGATTTCAATCGCAGCACTTCGCTCATTGCGAAAACCTCGCCGTCGCTCCGAGCGATCGAGATCGCCTCCTCGGTCACGTCGAGTGCGTGCGGGCTCTCGCCAGCTCTTGCGAGGCCCTGCGCGTAAAGCGCCTGATAGAGAGGGATCCAATTCTTCACGCCCGTCGCGCGCACTGCCTGCAGCGCCCGACGAAAGATTTCCAGTGGTCCGACAATGTCTCCCCGACAGATGGCAGCCCAGGAACGATACATCTCGACCAGATTGCCCCAGAACCGGAAATCGTGCTTGCGGCAAAGCGCCAGCACATCGTCGTAGATGGCATGATTGTCGATCCTTGCGCGACATGCGTCGAAGACAAGGACGGCATGTCCGAGCGTATAGACAAGCGTATGTGGATGTTTCTGCGCCTCGGCATGGCGCACGGCGCGAGCGGCCATCGCCACCGCCTGGTCGATACGGCCGAGATGATAGAGCACAAGCGTCAGATGCGAGAGCGCGGTTGCGCCGATATCGTGCCCGAACTGGTACATGAGCGGCCGGTGCTGTTCGGGATCGTAGAGCTGGCGTGCGCGTTCGAGGTGCTTCCGCCCGCGCTCCAGCTCCCCCATCATCACCAGCGTCGTGCCGAGATTGCGGTTGGCCACGCACAACCCTGCGGTGTCGCCAAGCGATTCGGCCTCTTCCAGCGCTTCGGACGCGACCTGCTGCTGAATCCCTGTTTCGCCGCGGACATAGGCCGCCGCCCAGAGGCCGTAGAATACCGCGAACTTGCGCGACGGATCCGAATCGAAGCTCAGCATGGCGCGCGCGCGCTTCCAGACCGCGAGCGTCTCCGGCGCCGCATAGCCGCGCAGTTCCGTCATGGCCTGTCCGAGCGCGGTCTCCAGAGCGAGCTCGTAGCGGGCACGCACCTCTCCCGAGAGTGTCAGGAGAAGCTCACGCGCCTGCGAGAGATGCGCAACCGCCTCGGTATTCGCCGAGCGAAAGACCGCGCGCTCCCCGGCACGGAACCACCAGCGCACGGCCACTTCGGTCAGCCCCGCAGCGGTGAAGTGATGAGCGACCAGCTCTGGCTGGCTTGCGGCGATCTCGGGGAAACGATTGCAAAGAACCTCCGCAATCCTTGCATGCAGGATATTTCGCTTGCTGCGCAACAAGGTGCTGTATGCGGCGTCGCGCACGAGGGCGTGCTTGAAGGCGAAGGTGGTGACCGCGGACGCGCCGCGGACATGGATCAGCCCGGAAGCAACGAGCTGCTTGAGGGCGTCGTCCAGTTCGCTTGCGCGGGACGGTTGGATGGCCGCCACCAGCTCATAGCTGAATTCGCGGCCGATGGCGGCGGCGGTCTGCGCGACCTCCTTGACCGGCGCAAGATTGTCAAGACGCGCGAGCAGGGAGCCCTGCAAAGTCTCGGGGATTGCAACCGGCGAGTGGGCCTGCACGAGCACGTACTCATCCGCATGCTCCTCCAGCACGCCGGATTCGATCACCGTTCTGGTCAGCTCCTCGACGAAGAGGGGCACGCCGTCGGTCTTCGTGAGAATATTCTCGAGCACCTCCGTCGGCAGCGCCTTGCCGCCCGTCTCCCGACGGATCAGCTCTGCCGCGTGATCGCGCCCGAGCGGGTTGAGGTTCAGCACCGTTGCGTGATCGAGGTGGTTCCATTCCGGATCGAACTCCGGGCGGCAGGTCACCAGGATGAGGATTTATCAATTCCAGCGTGGTTGGATCGACCCAGTGAACGTCCTCAATCACGCAGAGCACAGGACCGCGGCGCGAGAGGGCGATCAGACGGCTTGCCAGCACATCGAGCGTCCGCCGTTTCGTCTCTCGCAACGATGATTCGGATCGTCCGTCCGCCGGGCGGATGGATACCAGCATTTCGAGAAACGGCAGATCTTCGTCGCTGACCGTATCGGCCATGAGCGCGGTGAGAAGCCGGCGCTTCTCCTCAACGGAATGCTCCGGCAACAGCCCGGCCGCCCATTCGAGATGGGCAACGACAGGGTAGAGGGCACTGTTCGTGTGGAAAGGCGAGCATTGCAGCCGAACGAGCGTGTGCGGTGTTTCCGTGATCCGCTCGCGCAGCCGCGTGCAGAGACGGGATTTGCCGATGCCGCCTTCGCCACGAAGCAGGACCACCTGCCCTTGCTCGTCGAAGGCCCTGTGCCAGCATGACAGCAGGAGCGCAGTCTCATCCTCGCGGTCGACGACTTCGGAAGAGAATTGGCCCTGCGTCGCCTCGAATCGCGTCTCCAGGCGTCTTTCGCCCAGGACCTGCCAGACGGGGGTATCCGTTGCGATTCCTTTCAACGGCTGGGCGCCGAGCGGGTCGAGTTCGAATCGTTCCCTGACCAGGCGGCGTGTCGTCGGGTCGATGAGAACGCCGCCGGGCGGTGCCAGCGCCGTCAGGCGCGCGGCGAGCGCCGGCGCCGCGCCGACCGCGACTTCCTCCCGGGCGGCGCCTTCTCCAAGGAGGTCTCCGACCACGACGAGGCCGGTTGCAACGCCGGCGCGCACCTGCAGCTCGACACCGGGCAGCACGTCCAGCCTGCTTACGGCGCGCACGGCATGCATTGCGGCTTGAGTGGCGGACTCGGCCGCATGCTCCGAGGCAAAGGGATAGCCGAAATACGCCATCAACCCGTCGCCCAGCAGCCGCGCAACCTGACCGTCGAACCGCGCGACCGCCGCGGCGCAGGCATCGAGCGAGGCATTGACGACCGTCCGCATGTCCTCGAGCTCAAGCTGGCTCGCGAGAGCCGTCGAATTCACGAGATCGCAGATCAGGATCGTCATCTGCCGACGCTCGGTTCGGTTGGGCCGGCTCGCACTCGTTTGCGGAGTGGCAATGTCTTCGGCAGACCCAAGCCGGGCAATGGCCCGCATCATTTTTTTGCGATGACCGAGGGGGATCCCGAGCCCCGCCAGATCCTGATCGGTCAGTTCCGGAAGGATATCGAAATCGATGGCCTGCTCGGCAAACAATGCCCGGTACTGACCCAGTCCAAGTGACTCAAGCCATTCGTCAGCACGATTGGTCGGTGTCATCGCCATAGCCTGGGCCGGATTGGGGGTCGCCGGATTGGGGGTCGATTGTCTCGCCGCCTACGCGATGGTAGCCTGAATTTCGATTCTGTCCATATTTACGAAACGCCTGGAGATCATTCCATGGCCGATCGTTCCAGGTCCAATGTAATTGTCATCGGCGCGGGGATCGCCGGACTTGCGGCGACCCTTCGGCTGTTGGAGCGGGGCTTCCGCGTCACGCTGCTCGAACGGAACAATTGGCTCGGCGGCAAGCTCGGCGCCCATCAAACCGGAGGCGCCGGGGGTGATTTCCACGAGCATTCTTATCATATGTATCTCAATTGGTATCATAATTTCTGGCGCATCACGGACGAGATCGGAGCGCGCAAACATTTCGAAGCCCAGCATAGCATGGGCTATCTTCGTCGCGGCAGCGGTGATTGGGCCCCACGTCTGGTGCGGAACATTGATGTGGGGCAACCGGAAACCGCCTATCGAAATCTCATGAGCGGGCTTCGCTCGCCCGCGGACATGTTCCTTTACGGCTACGCGCTCATCGATCTTCTGGGCACGCCGGTCTGGCATTACGAAGCTCTCGACAAGATGAGCGTGCTCTCATTCCTGAACTCACGCCATTATCTCACCCGCTCCGCGATGAGCATTCAGGAGGACATTTCCCTCAAGGCCTTTGCCTCTCCAAACTTTTTGACAGCGGTGCAATCGTTCCGGAAATTTATCAGCTTCGGTTATTGCTGTCCCTCGCCGATGATGTGGCTGTTGCGGGGCAACACGCAGCAACGTCTCTTTGGGCCTCTGGAAGAGCATCTTTACCGTGTGGCCAGCCACGAAGGCGCGAGCCGAAGGCTGGAGATCCGGCGGCTGCACGAGGTGCGGCGGCTCTGCCTGACCGATGCCAGCGCCATCGAAAGGATCGAGGGGATGGAGCTCGCTTCATCGCCCGCCGACACCAACCCGGATCCGTGTGCGAAGGGCGATTTCGCGCTCCCTGTCGGGGGGGATGTTATTCTTGCGGTGCCCCCGCAATCGGTGGCAGACCTCGTTGACGAGGCGGTGTTCGCTCATGCGCCGCACCTCGCGGCCGTGCGACGCATGGACAGCCAGCCGATGATCTCATTCGATCTCTACTTCAAAAAGCCCCTCGCGCTTCCGAGCGAGGTTGTCGGCCTGCTCAATTCGCGCTTCGCCTTGAGCTTCCTCGATACCTCGCGGCTATGGACGAACGACCGGGACACCGCCACCTTCATCAATGTCGTTGCCTCGGACGCGTTGCCGATTTCGGGGTATTCTCCGCACATGATCCGGCGGCTCCTGATCCAGGAGCTTATGGAGTATCTTCCGTTCACGACCGAAGATGTGGATTTCGAGCGCTGTCAACTGCAGACGAACACAACGGAGGAGCTGTTCACAAACGAGGTCGGAAGCTGGGGGCTGCGCCCAGCCGCCACCTGCGGCATCCCCAATTTGTTCCTTGCCGGCGATTACTGTCGCAACCCGATCGATGTGGTAACAATCGAGGGCGCCGTTGCGAGCGGGTTGCTTGCGGCCGAGGCTATCCGCGCGCGTGCCGGGATGGGCACGCCCATAGAGATCATCGAACCGAACACGGCGCCAGAGTGGGTGCTTGCCAGTCTGAAGCTGGCTGGCCTGCCTTATGCTCACCTTGCGAAAGCAATCTCGACCTTTGAACACTGGCTGCGAGAGTCCTATCGCGAGGTGTTTCCCAAGGGATGATCCGAGGGATGAGCTGAGACGTCCCCGCGTGTGACCGTATAGGGGGCCTCCACATGGCCGGTCATGTTCCCCGCCCAACCGTTGGCAAGCGGCGCCTTGGGCAGACCCATGTCGCGCAAAGCGGCGCAGAGACATTGCTCCCGTCCGCCGCCACCCTCCAGCGCGCAAAAACAATTTGCCCCTTTCCCGTCGCCAAGGCGAACCGCGACGTCGCCGCCGAATTGAACGCCTTCATGCTCCGCGTTGCGCCTGAACACGATGCACCAGGCGGCACGTTCCTTTGGCTTGACCGTGTAATAGCGGATCGGCAGGCCCGTTGATCGGAAGCGGCCAAATCGGGGAAGCGTGATGGCGAGCGTGTTCGGATCGTCGTGATCCACCGGAAAGGTCACGCTCTCGTCGCGATAGGTGGGCTGCATGCGCGGCGCCAGGAGCTTGATGAAGTTCCAGGCCGCGTGCGCGCCTTTGACGCTGAACTTTCCGTCCACCGACATGCGGATGATCGCGGTCCCGGGAAATGCGGACGGATTGGCTTTCGGCCGCACCCACACCTCCACGCCGACCTCGCGATAGGCGCCAAGATCCGTTCTACGGAAATCAACCGCGTAAATGACCAGCAATGCCTGCCCGGAAAACTGCAATACCTCAAAAATTTCCCCATAGGGGGGAAGAGTTCCCAGAGCTTTCTGGGCCTTGGCTGCATCCACCGCGAATACTGCCCACCCTTGGGACGCTTCCGCGAAACGCACCGGAAGCATCAGCGGCTTGCCGCCGACATCGCAGATCTCGTGGGATGATTCCGCGATGCCTGCCCGCCGTTCGATCCGTTCGGCCGTGCGCTCGAGGGCGGTGCAGGGAACGCTCGCCATTTCCATCATGTAGCTCGCGCACCCGGTCAGGAAACGGGAGAGCAGCTCCTCCCCTCCGCCCGGGGTCAATGCCGCCCGTGCGGCCGTCGTCAGCGCTCTCTCGGCATAGCGTGATCCGATGTGCCAGGAGCGCCGCAGGCTCTCGGCCGCGAATTCCGCATAGTCGCTGCTGTAACGAAACATTGTTGCGGGCAAAGCGTCGAGCAAGGGATTCCACATTGTTTCCGTCCTCCTGCCGAGATTCCGGATTGCAGCCCGTCCGCGAAGGGATATTATCGGCGGCGAAACGGATGCCGGCAAGCATGAACGATGACGCTCGCAGCGGCCCGATGTGGCCGGGCGCCGGAATGGGCCTGGATGCCTTCCTTGCCATTGTCCGCGACGCCTGGGCTTTTGGATCGAAAGATGGCGATTCGCGTGCGTCCTCGCGGGATTTCTTCGGCGAAGGGAGGGGGGGCGAAGGGAAGGCGGCCGATCCTTTTGCTTCCATGTTGGAGCCGTTTCGGACGTTTCGAGCATCCGCTGCGTCGGGCACACCCTGGGGCGGGGCTGGCGCGGCCGAATTTCTCGGTCAGGCCGGGTTGATCGCGATGATGAGCGGTTTCCGCTACTGGCAGCGCCTGGCGGCCCTTTGGAGCGAACATCTGGAGCTGCTTTCGCGCGTTGGATCAGGGGGAGCGGCGAGCGCGCCCGAGGCGCAAAGGCTGCTGCTGACGGAGGGATTGCGCCGCCTTGGCCGGGAGCTGGGTGAGGTGGCCTCGCAGGAAGCGAGGCGGTTCCAGGCTGAGCTCGACCGCCTTGCGTTCGAGCTGGCGGCGTCTGCTGACGACCCGCGGAGCTCCACGCCACGGCGCTATGTGCGCGTCAAGCCATAGTGAAGGATGACGGACGCTCTCGATTTCACGGCGGAGATGCGGGCCCTTGCGTCGGTGATTGAGGAATGGATCGCGCATTGCAGCCCGGAGTTGCACGATGCGCTCCGATGGCAATTTTTCTCTGGATCAAAATATTTCCGCCCTCTTACCGTTTTTTCATGCCGGCGGGCGATGCAATCGGGCGAAATCACCCCGGAGGTGATCGAATCGGCTCTGCTGATCGAGCTCATTCACAATGTGTCCCTGGTTGTCGATGACATTGTCGATATGTCCGACGAGCGGCGTGGCCGGCCCGCCTTGCACAGGAAGTTCGGTCAGCTTCACGCCTTCATGGCCTCGGGCTACGTCGTCGCCGAGGGATTCCGAAAGGCCGCGGCCGATCCCGGCCTTATCGAGCTGTTGGCGGAACTGCTCAAGCGGCTTGCGGTGGCGGAATGCATGCAATGGCGCCTGCGCCGTCGGCCGCTGGGCCTCGAGGACTGGCGTATCATCGCCGGTGAAGATACCGGAGCGATGTTCGAGGTGGCGGCATGTTTCGGCGATCGCACGCAGCGGCTCAGGAAGTTCGGAGGGCTGCTCGGTCTGCTATACCACGGCTGCGACGACGTTGCGGATGTGCGCGGCACGACGGCACTCGGCGGCGGTGGCTTCGACGATCTCCGGGATGGCATCCTGACACTGCCGGCGGCGCTGGCGATCGGGGACCCCGTCGTGGCCCGTGCCTTCGCGGATCCAGCCGCTTCCCCCCTGGATGATGGATTGGCTTTTCTCGCCGAGGCATTCCGGGCAAAACTTCCGGAAGCCGAGGCTTGGCTTGACCGTATCGCTGATGAGGCCCGCACCGAGGCCCATCTGTTCGCGACCGACCCCACTCCGCTTCTCGCGCTCGTGGAACGGACTCGCGCCCTCTCGGCCCGATGACCGCGCGGCGGAGCGTGGAACGAGTGATCTTGCGATCGAAGCCGGATGCCTCGGACTCACGCCAGGGGTGATGCCGCGAACTTCGAAATCCGTGCACGCGTTCGCGATGGCTTTGGCAATCGTCTCGCGATTCCGGGAGAACCGCAGCGGTCGTGATATCGCGGCAGACCGGCTGCCGTCCGAGTTCGGACAGCCGAATGAAATCATGGCCGTAATATCGAAACCGTGTCCATCCTGTCCCTCGAGTCTGCTTGTCCTCGGCCGCGCTTCACCGTTAAATACCCGCAACGGTATGCGACGCCGAGATATCTCGCGCGGAGGTGTGTTGCGTGGGGTCTGTCGCGCAGATCGGGCCACCCGGCCAGGAAACGAGGGAGACGGCGATGACTCCGATCCTCTGGAAGTTGGCGGTGCGGATCTTCTTTCCGCTGCTAGCACTCTCGGCGGCCGGGGTGTCCGCCTTCGCGCAAATGCCCCCTCCGCAACCGGTGCTTGTCATGAACAGCACAATGGTCGATCCGCAGACGCTCGGCTGGCTTGCCGATGATGGCCGCAAGGCGCTTGCCAGCGCGATTGCCCAGCAGAAATCAGGCGGGCTCTATGCTTTCGTCTTTGTCGGCGCGCCCGGCGGGGACGCCTGGTCGTACCGTTCGACGAACAAGGCGGCCGATTTCCTGAGTGTCGAGGAGCTTGCCCGCGCCGCGCTCCAGGTCTGCCAGTTCTTCGAGAATGGCCCATGCTACATCATCTCGATCAACGGGCACGATGCCCGCGACACATTCGGCGGCTATCCCGACCAGCCCGATTTTCTCGCCGACCAGCACGGGATTTTCGCGGCGACCAAGATCCCCTTCGTCACCGATACCGATCAGATGACGGCCGCTTCCTATGCCACCCAGACATCGCCCCGCGCCTTCGTGCTCACACCGAACGGCTATTGGCTGTGGCGAACGGGCAAGACCGTGTTCGACGCGATCGCTGCCGCCTATACCGACTGCCAGAAGGGGGCGCCCGGCCAGGTTTGCGTGCTCTATGCGGTGAATGACCGGGTGGTGTTCGAGCCGGGCCATGATTGACGGCCGCAATTGACGGCCGGCGCCGCTTCTCTTCAGCCGAGAGCGCCGAGCTCCACGGCTTCCACCGCCGCAACGTCGAACAGGCGCTCGATCACCTCCGGCTCCTGCGCTCCGGCGACCGCATAGGTCCCGGCGACGACGAAGCAGGGGACACCGTTGATCCCGAGGCGATGGGCGCGAAGATTGTCGGCATGCACCGATTCGGTCTCGATGTCGCTGATCAGGAAGCTGCGCGCGGCAGTGGGCGAAAGGCCGATCCCCTCGGCAACCCCGATCAGCACGGCAATGTCGCCGATATCCTTGCCGTCAGTGAAAAAGGCATAGAAAAGCGCCTCCACCGCCGCCGCGGCGCGGCCGGCGCGGCCCGCCCAGCGCACCAGCCGGTGCGCATCCACGCTGCTTGGCGCGCGCCGGATCCGCTCGAAACGGAAGGCGATCCCTTCGCCGCGCCCGATCTCGGTGATGGAGGCATAGAGCCGGCGCGCCCGCTCCTCGCCGCCAAACTTGCGGATCACATAGTCGTAGCGCGCCATGCCGGCCCGCGGCATGTCCGGATTGAGGAGGAATGGCCGCCAGACGATGTCGCAGACGAGATCCGGCCGGCGCCGGAGCGTGGCTATCAACCGCCGCACGCCGAGGAAGCACCAAGGGCAGACGAGATCATGCACCACCTCGACCGTCAGCCGCGCCTTGGGTGGAGCAAGAATATTCATGACGGGAGACTAGACCTGAGCCGCACGGCCTGTCATGGCAATTTCATACCCGACCGGGGGTGGCGGCGTCTCTGGTCCGGCCGTCACTGCGCGGGCTCGACGTTCACCCAGCGGAGCTGGAAGAAATTGTCGGGCGTCTGCGTCATCTGAATGCCGTCCCGCGCCGAATAGATGATGACCTGCTGGTGCAGCGGGATATAGCCCCAGTCCTGCTGCAAGGTTTCCGCCACCTGGTCGATCAGCGCGTCGCGCTTGGCCTCGTCGGTTTCGACCTGGATCTGCTCGTCCAGCGCGTCGATCTTCGGGTCGGAGAAGCCGCCGACATTGAAGAGGCCGCGGCGGCCGTTGCGGGTCCCGATCAGGGCGTAGATCGAATTCTCGGCATCCGTCGTCGCCGGCGTCCAGCCCAGCATGTAGAAGCTCGTGCCATAGTTGGGCGGATCGATCTTGGCAAAGAATTTGGCCTTTTCCTGTGCCAGCAGATCGACCTTGACGCCGATCTTCGCCAGCATCGAGACCACGGCGGTGCAGATCTCGGCATCGTTCACGTAGCGGTCGTTCGGGCAATCCATCCCGACCTCGAAGCCATTCGGATAACCGGCTGCAGCGAGAAGTTGGCGCGCCTTCGCCGGATCGACGGCGGGGCGGTGGTCGAGCTTTGGATCGTAGCCATTCACGCCCGGCCCCCACATCATCCAGGTGGGATGGGCAAATCCCAACATGATGTGCTTGGCGATCGCATCTTCGTCGATCGCCAGCGCGAAGGCTTCACGCACCCGCGCATCCTTGAAGGGGTTCTTGCCCTTGACCGAGGAATCGAGAAGCTGGGGGCGGGACTGGTCCATCCCGAGAAAGACCGTGCGCAGCTCCGGCCCCGCGATCAGATGGAAACCGGGGGTATGGGCGATCCGCGCCGCATCCTGCGGCGGCGTGTCGTAAAGCATGTCCACCTGGCCCGAGAGCAGGGCGGCGATGCGCGTCGCGTCATTGGCGATGACGTAGAATTCGGCGCGCGTGATGTTGCTGGTCGGCTTGTGCCACCAATTCGGGTTCGGTTGCAGAACCGTGAGCCGGTCTGGCTCGCGCGAGACCACCTCGAACGGTCCGGTGCCCATGGCGTGGAGGATCGCATAATTCGCGTTCTTGCCGTTCAGCAGCACCGGCTCCGTCGCGCCGTGCTTCTCGCACCATGCCTGCGACATGATGTCGAAATCGACCATCTCGAAGGGCAGGATCGGATCGGGCCGCCGGGTCGTGAATTCGACCGTGAGCGGGCCGAGCGTCTTCACCGCGCTCACCTCGCCAAGAACGCTCGCGAGCTGGGAGGTCTTGGATTCAATGCGCCGGTACGAGAACACCACGTCGTCGGCGGTGAAGGGCGTGCCGTCGCTGAACTTCACGCCGGGACGGAGCTGGAACTCCCAGGTCGTGGGCGCGGTCATCTTCCAGCTTGTCGCCAGCGCCGCTTCGAGCTTCATGTGCCGGTCGAACCGCACCAGCGGCTCATAGATGTTGCTCAGGAAGGAGAGCTGAACCGTCTCCTGAAGCGTGTCCGGGTCGAGCGACGTCGCATCGCCGTTATTGGCCCATTTGAAGACGGCCGCCTCTGCCGGACCGGACAGGACCGATCCCAGCAGAAGCCCGGCAAGAACGATGCCGCCCATGCGCATGTGGAGTCCCCCATGTAAGCGTTCCCATGACGCGGACGTTAACCTACCGGGCCGGCAACGCAACCTCTGATCGTGAGCCCAGTCCGGCGTTTCCCGCGCGCCTTCTCCTGATAAGAAGGGATTTCGGAGGAAGTGGCATGCAGATCGACGGCACCGCCTATCGCAGCATCTGGGTCGATCCCGCGGACGGATGGTCGGTTCTGATCATCGACCAGACGCTTCTGCCATGGCGGTTCGAGATCGCGCGGCTGCAGGATCACGAGCAGGTTTTCACCGCGATCCGCAGCATGCAGGTGCGCGGCGCGCCGCTGATCGGTGCCACCGCGGCCTATGGGCTGGCGCTCGCGGTGCGACAGGACCCGGCGAGCGATTCCATCGAGCGCGCGGCGCAGCACCTTGCCGCGGCGCGGCCGACCGCCGTCAATCTCCGCTGGGGGCTGGAGCGGATGCTGACGAGGCTTAGGAATACCCGACCCGCCATCCGCGTCGAAGCCGCCTATGAGGAGGCGGCTTCGATCGCCGAGGAGGATGTTGCCTGCAACCGGGCGATCGGCGAGCATGGCCTGGCGCTGATCACCGAGGCCGCCGGAAGCGGGAAAAGGGTGAACCTGCTGACCCATTGCAATGCCGGCTGGCTCGCCACCGTGGATTGGGGCACGGCGCTCGCGCCCATCTATCGCGCCTTCAGTGAAGGGATCGACCTGCATGTTTGGGTGGACGAGACACGCCCACGCAATCAGGGTGCCTCTCTCACGGCCTGGGAACTCGGCCGTCACGGTGTGCCCCACACCGTGGTCGCGGACAATGCGGGCGGGCACCTGATGCAGCACGGAGAGGTCGATCTCGCGATCGTCGGCGCCGACCGGGTGAGCCGCAAGGGCGATGTCGCCAACAAGATCGGTACCTACCTCAAGGCGCTGGCGGCGCGGGACAACGGGGTTCCGTTCTGGGTGGCGATGCCGTCCTCGACCATCGACTGGTCCATCGCGGATGGTCTCGCCGAGATCCCGATCGAGGAACGGAGCGAAGCAGAGGTCGCCACCATCACCGGGCGCAGCGAGGCGGGGGAGATCGTCAGGGTCTCGGTGGTGCCGGAAGGCAGCCCCGCCGCCAACCCCGCCTTCGATGTCACGCCGGCGCGGCTGGTGAGCGGGCTGATCACGGAGCGGGGTCTGAGCCCGGCCAGCGAAGAGGGGCTGAAGGGGCTTTTCCCAGAACTTGCATGAAGAGTTTGCATGACGCGTTGGCTGGCCATGGCGGCGACGCTTGGTTGCCTTTCCGCCTGCACGGCGCCCGATGCCCATGTGCCGCCCTTCGCCCGCCAGCCCTATGAACCGTTCTCGCGCCTGGATGCGACGGCGATCGCGATGGACGAATGGCGGCTTTTCGGCAGCCGTGTCGACGATTCCATGCCGGGCACCCGCCCGCCGCCCTTGCCCTGGCAGAAGCCCGAGCGCTGGCCGGGGCTTTGGGAACGGATCGGCGAATATTGGTGGATCGGGATGAATGCCGGCACGCGCTTCTCACGCTGGACCGGCAAGCACGATGCCGAAGGCCACGTCTTTCCGGCGGGCGAGGATGGCGACTATGCCTGGTCCGCGGCCTTCATTTCCTATGTGATGCGCGAGGCCGGTGCGGGCCCTTTATTTCCCTATGCGCCGGACCACGCTTTCTATGTCGATGCCGGCTGGCACGCCGACCGTTCGGCGCATCCGCGCTATGCCGTACGGGCCGAGCGGATCGAGGATTATGCGCCCGAGGTGGGCGATCTCATCTGCTTCGGCACCGGCCGCGACCGCTCGCTCCGCTTCGATGATCTGCCGGTGCCGTTCTTCTTCGGCCATTGCGATATCGTCACAGAGAGAAGGCCCGGCCAGCTTGTCGTGGTCGGCGGGAACGTGGACGACGCGGTGACGATGAAGCACGTGCCGACAACGCGCGACGGCAAGCTTGCCATGCCGGACGGAGAGGTGGTCGATCCGCGTTATCCCTGGTTCGTCGTCGTGCGTGTGCTCTACACGCGCTGATCTGAATTTTCAGCCCTGGCGCCAGGGCAGCCCGTCCGCCTTCCAGCCGGCCTCGGCGCCGCGATGGCCATCCGCATCCACCGGCCCCTCGAAGCCGCCAGCGACATTGAGGGCATGGGCATAGCCGGCCGCCTCCGCCGCCCGGGCCGCCGCCATGCTGCGCCCACCGCTTCGGCAGAGAAAGAACACGTGCTGATCGGGGCGCACGCCCGCCTGCCGCAGCGCATCGACGAAGGCGCCGTTCACCTGCATGGCCGGATAGACCTGCCAGGGGATCATCAGCGGTTCCTTGCCGGCCGGGCCGAGATCGGGCATGCCGACAAACGCCCATTCCGGCTCGGTGCGAACGTCGCAGAGCACGGCATCCGGATCGTCGTTCAGGGCCTTCCAGGCTGCCTCCGGAGTCACGTTCTCGACCATCTCTGGCCTCCCCACAGCGCGTCTCCACCGCATGGCATGCAGAGGCGCGGGGTTCAAGCCCGGTGGCCGGCATGGCATCGCGCGCGCTTGCGCGTTTCCATCACTTGCCCGTTGTTGCTATTGTTCCATCGTAGGTTCGCAATCCCGTGGCAAAGCTGAGCAGGATGATCCTCTCCACCCGCCGATCCCTTCTGGGCGCCGGGCTTGCCGCCGGGATGGCGGGGTTTGCGCTGCGTACGCATCTTGCCCAGGCCACGCCGGCCGTGAGTGCTGCGTCGCAAGCCGGGCCGAAAGCCGCACCGGGGAGCGGCGGCATCGCCGTCGTCATGAATTCCGCCAATGCCTCCATCAGCATCGTCGATATGGCGAGCCGCCAGTCCATCCGCGAGGTGCCCGTGCTGCGCGAGCCGCACCACTGGACGCTCTCACCCGACGGATCCGAGCTCTGGGTCGGCGATGCCGGCGGCAATGCCCTCTTCGCCCTCGACCCGACCACGGGCGCCCCGCTCGGCCACCGGCTTCTGGCCGACCCTTACCAGCTCTGGGTCAGCCCCGACGGCTCGCGGCTCACCGTCAACGCGCTCCGGCTCGATCATGTCGATGTCTATGACGCGGGGACGCTCAAGCTCGTCCGCCGCTTCCATGTCGCCTCGATGCCGAGCCACCTGACCTACGCGCCGGATTCCTCGATGGTCTATTCGACCCTCCAGGGCAATGACAGCCTGGTCGCGATCGACCTCATGCGGAATGCGATCGCCTGGCGCGTGCGCGTCGGGCCGGTGCCGGCCGGCATCATCTGGCACCGGGACCGGCTGTTGGTGGCATTGATGAATGGCGATGGCGTCGCGGTCGTCGACCCGACCGACGGGAGGGTGATCGGCCATATCCCGACCGGCAAGGGTTGCCACATCATCCAGCTTTCACCGGACCGGCGGCTGATCTTCGTCGGCAACAGGGTTGCCGGCACGCTCGACGCTTTGGACGGCAATACCCTCCGCCCGCTCGCCCGCTATACCCTCACCGGCGGGCCTGACTGCATCGCCTTCGCCCCGGACGGAAAACTCTGGATCTCCCGCCGCTGGCGCGACAGCGTCGCGGTGCTGGACCCGGAAACCGGCGCCTTCGAGGTCATTCCCGTCGGCCGCTCGCCGCATGGCGTCTTTCTCTCGCCGATGCTCAAGCTTTTCGCCGATGAAGGCCGTGCCGGCCTCGGGTTCGCCTCCGTATGATCGATCCCTTCTCGATTGATCCCTTCATGGCACTCGCCGGGCGGCTGCAGGGCGAGATCGTCATTCCCCTGCTCTACCGGCTCGGCTGGATGCAGTGGGAGGATGTCGGCCTCGGCTGGAGCCTGTTCGCGGTCTATGGATTCTTCCAGGTGCTCGCCACCTGGGCGGTCTGCATGCCGCTCGAAGCCTGGCGGCCGGTTGAGCGATGGCCGAACCGGCGCGTCGTGACGACGGACATGATCTATACGCTGATCGCCCGTGTCGGCCTGCTGCCGCTCGTCACTTTCGTCGGCTTCTATCAGGTGCAGGTGTGGGTGAACGGCTTCCTGGTCGATCATGGCTGGATCCCGCCCGATCTCGAGCTTCTGATCCCGCCGCTGATCGGCCATCCGGTGATCACCTTCTTCCTCTATGCGGTCATCCTCGATTTCGCGGATTACTGGCGGCACCGGCTCTCGCACATCGTTCCGGCCTGGTACTCGCTGCACGCCCTGCATCACGCGCAACGCCAGATGACCTTCTGGTCGGATGACCGCAATCACCTGCTGGATGATCTCGTCTCCGCCCTCTGGTTCGGCTTCATCGCGCTCCTGATCGGCATCTCGCCTTTCCAGTTCCCGTTGCTCGTCCTGCTGCTCCGCTTCGTCGAAAGCCTCTCGCATGCCAATGCCCGTGTCTCCTTCGGCTGGCTCGGCGATCGGCTGCTGATCTCGCCGCGCTTCCATCGCGCCCATCACGGCGTGCTCGCCGCGGGCCAGCGGAGCTGCAATTACGGCGCGGTGCTGCCCTGGTGGGACATGATCTTCGGGACGGCGGATTTTTCGCGGGATTTTGTGCCGACGGGCGATCCGGATGCGTCTGAGGCGCTGGCCTCGGGCGGCTATTTCGCCCAGCAATCCGCCGGGGTTCGTTCCTTTGCCGAGGTTTTCACGCGAGCCAGGACGGAACCGGCAGATTCTTCTCGCGCAGGAATTCCGGGTTGAAAAGCTTGGACTGGTAGCGCGCACCGCTATCGGCCAGGACGGTGACGACGGTATGCCCGGGGCCGAGGGCGCGCGCCACGTGGATCGCCGCCGCGACATTGATCCCCGAGGAGCCACCGATCGAAAGCCCCTCGTGGATCAGAAGGCTGAAGACCTGCTCGAGCGCCTCCGCATCCGGGATGCGCACCGCGTCGTCGATCGGCGCGCCTTCGAGGTTCGCCGGCACGCGCGACTGGCCGATCCCCTCGGTGATCGAGCTTCCCGAGATCGAGAGATCGTTCGACTTCACCCAGCCATAGAGCCCGCTGCCCTCGCAGTCGGCGAGAACGATGCGCACGGATGGCTCGTTCTCCTTGAGCGCGAGGCCGACACCGGCGAGCGTGCCGCCGGTGCCGCAGGCGGCGGTGAAGGCGTCGATCCTGCCGTTCGTCTGCGTCCAGATCTCGCGCCCGGTGGTGGCGCGATGGCCCTCGCGGTTGGCGAGGTTGTCGAACTGGTTGGCCCAGAGCGCCCCCGTCTCCTCGGCGAGCCGGCGGGAGACATGCACGTAATTGCCCGCATCGCGATAGGGTTTTGCCGGCACCAGGCGAAGATCCGCGCCGATCATGCGCAGAAAATCGATCTTTTCACGGCTCTGCGTCTCCGGCATCACGATCACGGTGCGATAGCCGCGCGCATTGCCGACCAGGGTGAGACCGATCCCGGTATTGCCGGCGGTGCCTTCGACCACCGTTCCGCCCGGCTTGAGCGCGCCGCGCCGCTCGGCATCGAGAATGATGGCAAGCCCGGCCCGATCCTTGACCGAGCCGCCGGGATTCATGAACTCGGCTTTGGCGAGGATCGTGCAGCCGGTCGTCTCCGACGCCCGGCGCAGGCGGATCAGCGGTGTATTGCCGATCGCCCCGGTGAGATCACTCGCCAAGGTTCCGTCAGCCTCCATGATGACTTACCGCGAGTAGAATTCGACCACCATGTTCGGTTCCATCTGCACCGGGTACGGCACATCGCCGGATTTGGGGCCGCGAAGGAAGCGGCCCTTCATCGCGCGGTGATCGACCTCGAGATATTCGGGCACTTCGCGCTCGGCACTCTGCACCGCATCGAGCACCACCGCGAGCTGCTTCGATTTCTCCCGCACCTCGATCACATCGCCGTCGCGCAGCTGATAGGAGGGGATGTTCACCCGCTTGCCGTTCACCATCACATGATTGTGCGAGACGAACTGGCGTGCGGCGAAGGGGGTGATGGCGAATTTCAGGCGGTAAACCACGCAATCGAGCCGGCGCTCCAGAAGCTCGATCAGCATCTCGCTGGTATCGCCGCGGCGGCGCACCGCTTCGTCATAATAGTGGCGGAACTGCTTTTCGCCGATGTTGCCATAATAGAATTTGAGCTTCTGCTTGGCCATCAGCTGCACGCCGTAATCGGACGGCTTCTTGCGCCGCTGGCCGTGCTGGCCGGGCCCGTAATCCCGCTTGCCGATCGGCGATTTCGGCCGGCCCCAGAGATTGACGCCAAGCCGACGATTGACTTTGTACTTGCTTTCGAGGCGCTTGGTCACGCGCGCCCTCCTTTCTTGCCTGTTGGGCCGGTAGGCCGCGCGCGACACGCACGGCGGGCGCGGAGGCCTTCCTCCGTCCACGTTCCCGGCAATGGCCGGGCGCTATAGGGCGCCGCCTCCTTCCTTGTCAAACCGTCCCCTTCTACCCCGCCCGGCTCCGAACTCGGCTCAAGCCTGCCATGCAGGCGCCGACCGCGGGAAAGCTCGGTGACGATGCCATGCAGCGTTGCCAGTTCCTGGGCCGTCACCTCGCCGCGGGTGAAGAAATGGCGGATATTGCGCAGCATCCCGGGCCGTTTCTGCGGGTTGCGCAGAAAGCCGGCGGAATCGAGCTCGGCTGCGAGATGGGCGAGAAAATTCTCGAGCTCGGCCTTGGTCGCGATGCGGGTCTCGTTCGTCATCAGCGCCCTGGGCGGAGGGCCGGGATCGACGGCAAGCCGCCACTCATAGGCCATGATCATCACTGCCTGGGCGAGATTGAGCGAGGCGAAGGCCGGGTTGACCGGATAGCGGATGAGGGAGTCCGCCCGTGCCATATCCTCGGCATCGAGGCCGGCGCGCTCGGGGCCGAACAGGATCCCCGCGCGCAAGAAGCGGGCGGCGATTTCATGGAGCTCGGCGGCGGCGCCGCGGGCGGTCAGCACCGGCTTGATGATGTGGCGCGGGCGCGGGCAGGTCGCGAAGACCCGGTGGAGATCGGCGACGGCGGAGGAGACATCGGGGAATAGCGCGGCCTGATCGAGGATGCGGTCCGCGCCCGAGGCGGCGCGCCAGGCTTTCTCCTGCGGCCAGCCGTCGCGCGGGGCGACGAGGCGGAGATGGAAGAGCCCGCCATTGGCCATGGCCCGGGCGGCGGCGCCGATATTCTCCGCAAGTTGCGGGCGGACCAGGATGATCGCCGGGCCCGCCCCGGGTGCGTCGAGGGGCGCGCCGCCGTCGCGCCCGGTCATGAGGCGCGGCGCCAGGTGGTACCCGCCGGCCCATCCTCGAGCAGGATGCCCTGAGCGGCGAGATCGGCGCGGATCGCATCCGCCCGCGCGAAATCCCGCGCCGCCCGGGCGGCGCGGCGCTCGGCGATCGCCGCCTCGATGGCCGGCGCGTCGGCGCCGGACTGAAACCAGGCCTCGGGGTCGGCGCCGAGCAGACCGAGCACGGGGCCGGCAGCGGCGAGGCCCGCAGCGGCTTCCGCATCGCCGGCCAGTGCCTGGTCGGCGAGCGCGTGGAGTGCTGCGATCGCGGCGGGAGTGTTGAGATCATCCGCAAGGGCGGCCATCACCGGCTCAGGGGTTTCGACCTCGAAGCGGGCAGGGGTGCGGGCGAGCGCGCGATAGAAGCGATCGAGCTCCTTCCGTGCCTCGGCGAGCGCGGCAAAGGAAAAATCGAGTTCCGAACGATAATGCGTCTTCAGCAGCAGGAAGCGCACGGCCTCGCCTGGTGCGGTGGCAAGCACGTCGCGGATGGTGAAGAAATTGCCGAGGCTCTTGGCCATCTTCTCCCCATTCACGCGGAGCATGCCGTTGTGCAGCCAGACACGGGCGAAATGGCTGCCGGGGAAGGCGCAGCAGCTTTGCGCGATCTCGTTCTCATGATGAGGGAAGAGGAGATCCGAGCCGCCGCCATGAATGTCGAAATCGGGGCCGAGATGGCGCCAGGACATGGCGCTGCACTCGATGTGCCAGCCCGGCCGGCCGCGGCCCCAGGGGCTCTCCCAGCCCGGCTGGTCGGGCTCGGAGGGCTTCCAGAGCACGAAATCGGCCGGGTCGCGCTTATAGGGCGCGACCTCGACACGGGCGCCGGCGATCATGTCCTCGCGCGAGCGGCCGGAGAGATGGCCGTAGGAAAGGAAGCTCGCGACCGCGAAGAGCACATTGTTCCCCGCATGGCTTCCCTTGGGGCTTCCCTTGGGGCTTTCCCTGGGGCTCTCCCGGGGATCTTCGGCGACATAGGCGTGGCCACCGGCGATCAGGCGTTCGATCAGCGCGATCATCTCGGCGATATGGAGGGTCGCGCGCGGCTCGATATCGGGCGGCAAAGCGCCCAGGGCCGCCATGTCCTCATGGAAGTCGTGGGCGGTTCGGGCCGTGAGCGTGGCGATCGGCTCGCCCGTTTCGGCGGCGCGGGCGATGATCTTGTCATCGACATCGGTGATGTTGCGGACATAGGTCACGCGGGGGAAGAGGCGCCGCAACAGCCGCACCAGCGTGTCGAACACCACCACCGGCCGTGCATTGCCGAGATGCGCGAGGTCGTAGACGGTGGGGCCGCAGACATAGACGCGGACATGCGCGGGATCGAGTGGGGCGAAGAGTTCCCGCCGCCTTGTCAGGCTGTTGTGGAGAAAGAGGTCCATCCGCCGGTTTCTCCCAGACGAAGGGGACGGACGCAACCGCTCGGAGCGGAGACTATTGGCCGGTGATCAGCGTCTCCGCGTCCGCGCGGAAGGCGGCGCGCGAGGAATCGCGGCTATAGAACATGTGCCCGCCCTCGAAGGTGGCCAGCCGGACGCGCCCGGGCGGGCCGATCTCGGGCAGATGGGCGAGGATCAGCGCGGTCGCGAAATAAGGGGTGACGAGATCGAAGAGCCCGTGCGCGATCAGGACATGAAGCCGCGGGTCGAGCGCAAGGTCCTCGCGAAGCGCGGTGACCGATTGCGGCGGGGAAAGCGCCTCGCCGAAATCCCAGTCTTCCGAAATTTCCGGATTGGAGAGGCGATAGAGGCTCACCGGATGCCAGCGCAGGCGTTCGGAATAGAGCACGAGCATGGCGCTGGTGACGGGCGCGGTCAGCCGGTCGAGCACCGGGTCCGGCTCGCGAAAATAGGGATCGGCCGGTTCGGCCTCGGGACCCGTGACCGTCGCGTCGTAGAAGCTCGCGATCCGCCCGGGCGCAATCTCGCGAAGGAAGGTCCGGACATTGAGGGTGCCGTCCTCCCGCAGCACCAGGGAAGGATCGATCCCGGTGAGTTGGGCAACATGGGCGGCCATGCGGCTCAACGCCGCCTGATCACGGGGGCCGGCGAGGAGATCGCGGAGGAAGTCGCCGGCGGCATAGGATTCGACATCGGCGAGGCTGGCCCGTGTCACCGGGCCTTTCCTGGCGCGGGCAACCGCGGTGAGGCTTGGCAGGCGCTCGACCCAATAGAGCGGATCGAAGGCGTCGCTGCCGCCGAAATCGAGCACGGGCGAGACCATGATCAGCCCGCTCACGCCGATGCCCTGGTCCTGTTCCAGAACCCTGGCGAGGCGCGGCACCCGGAAGCCGCCATAGCTCTCGCCGAGCAGGAATTTGGGTGACGAGACGCGCGATGCGGCCTCGAGCCAGCGGCGGATTGTTTCGGAAAGGGAATCGATATCGCCCTTGACCGACCAGAGGCGTTTCCGCGCGGCGGGATTGTGGGAGAGGATGCGGCTATAGCCGGTGCCGGCGGGGTCGATGAAGACGAGATCGGTGAAGTCGAGCCACGTGTCTTCGTTGGGCAGAAGATCGGGCGTGGCGGAGGGGCTCGCGCTCTCGGTATTTCCCTGAGCGGCAAGCCGGATTCGCCAGGGACCCACGGCGCCAAGCTGCAGCCAGGCGGAAGCCTCGCCCGGCCCGCCATTGAAGACGAAGGTGACCGGGCGGGTCTTCGGGTCCGCGCCATCGAGCGTATAGGCGATGTAGGCGATGTCGGCTTCGGGCGCACCCTTCTCATCGGGCAGCGTGATGTGGCCGGCAGTCGCGGTGAAATGCAGCGTGCGGCCGGCAAGGGCCAGCGTGTGATGGGTGACGGCTGCGGGCGGCAGAGGGGAGGGGGCGGGCACATGGGCCGCGTCGGACACCGGGACGGTTTGGGCGAGGGCGAGCGAGGGCAGCGGCAGGGCGAGGAAGAGCAGAGCGACAAGGCGGATCGTCAGCATCGGAATTCTCGTGCGGCTCGTCATCACCAGGCCTCCGGCAGTGAGATGCACTCTATTGGGTCGCGCCTGGGGAGTTGGCAATGGCGAGCCTCAATCATTCCTTTGACCTTCTCGCACGGATCTTTGTTCCGCAAAGGATCCGATCTTGATTCCTTGCTTCATGCCGTCATCGACGATGATGGCCTTTGCAGGTTTGTTCAGGCTCGCGCCTGAGGCACTTCGAGGTTCCGGCGCCGTTTGCCATGAATCGATCAGCAAAGAGAATCGTTCAGTGCGGGCGATCGCTTCCGGCGGAGCACGGACCTTGATTCGTGGACCTTTCATCAAGCTGTTCGGAAGCCGGAATCACCGGACGATCTTAAAATGGGACCGATCGATTGCGGATGAAATGTTTTCATCGGGATCGCCAAATCGCTTTTGCCGGGATACCGACATGCTTTGAAAGTTGCATGAAATGTTGTGGCGCCGACGATCGCGAATCGTGCGATATCCCTCAACATCGTTGGCTTGGCTTCGGCTGACGAAGGCAATCCTGGATATGCCACCGCCACGGAAGTTGCGGATGCCTTATCCCGGTCGATGATAGCTCCGCAGCCAGGTTTGGCTGCCGGACATTCCCCGAAAACCGGACGCACAACCAGAACGCTCGCGCCATTACGGAAGTAACGGTTTTGCTCAAGTGATGCAATTTCGCTGTAGCGCCATTGAGGAAAGACTTTCCGAATTGAGCAGGACAGAATTGCGGTGATCGACCATCGAGCGCAGGCAGGACGTAGCTTCCCCGTGCCGATGCGCGCTGGGGAACAGAATTTTCGTTCATCGCGGAAGTTCCTGGAGCGTGATGGCCGAAGGTGGGAACGCCGCAGGTCTATCTCACGCAAGAAAGCACATGACGAGAGCGGGATGGGTGAGCACGGGCGAACGCATCCTGCTCTCGCGCCCGGGATCGTTCAGGCGCGGGCACCCACGCACGTGCGCTGCGACGGGAGTTGGAGAAAGAAAATGAGTCCCAAATCACCAGGCAAACCCGCTTCACCAATGATGCGGGTGCATGTCAGCCGCGAACGCTGCCAAGGACATGCGCTTTGCAATGCGATCCTGCCCGAGATGTTCGCATTGGATACCCTCGGCATCGCCCGAGCGATCGGCCACGGCATCGTCCCGCCGGCGCTCATGGAGAGAGCAAGGATCGTAAGGGACATCTGTCCCGAACATGCAATCGACATCGTCGAAGGCTGAGGAATCCGGTCTGATGGAAGCCCAGGAAGCGGGATGAGATCGCTCATGCTCACTCATCCCGCTCTCACGATCATGCCGTGAACTTTGAAAAATCTTCCCGCAACCTGTGCTCCCGAGAAAACTCAGCCGGTTTTGACTTCGATCTTCTTCTCCTGCTTCTGCGCTTCCTGGGTCTTCGGCAGCGTGACCGCGAGCACGCCATTGACAAAGCTCGCGCTCACCTTCTCGCGGTCCACCGCGCGCGGCAGGGCAAAGCTCCTCTGGAAGGAGCCGTACGAACGCTCGGAAAGATAGCGATTCTCGCCCTTTTCCTCATGCTCGGCACGCTTCTCGCCCTTGATCGTGAGCATTTCGTCCGTCACGGTGACCTCGATATCCTTTTCGGCCATGCCGGGTAGCTCGGCCGTGATCTTGTAGCCGGTGTTGTTCTCGGTCACATCGACCGCCGGCACGCCATCGGCAAATGGCCAGGCCGACCGCCCGGCCGGTTCGACATTCAGCATCCGGCCCAGTGCGGGAAATCCGAAACCGGACGTGAAACGGTCGAACAGCCGGTCCATCTCAGTCCGCAATGCCAGGAACGGATCCGGCGCGCGGGCCACCGGCGCTTGCTTCTTGTCAACTGGCACTTGAGCCATATGCGTCCTCCATTGCTTGCGAGCATTGTCCACGGGACGAGGGCGGGGCGATTTCAGGCGGCTTGCTCCGCCATCGGGAAGATAGGTTGCCCAAAGATCGCTGCGAGCCCTCCACGCCGCTCCTCACGTCTCTGCCACGACCAGCTCGTCGAAGACCTCGGTCACGCCCGGCGCCGCCCACGCCGCTCGGACGATTTCTTCCCGCTCCTTCCAGTCGCCGACGCGGCCGGTAAGCGTCACCTTGCCGCCGGCGACCGCGACGCCGACATTGCATGCCTCGACCTCGGCGCTGCGTTCGAGGGCCGCGCGGATCTTCGCGCGCACATCCTCCGCCTGAACCTGGGGCGCGACGGTGATGTTGTTGATCACTGCGCGGACGCCGCTGAGTTTATGAATATCGTGCTCGGCGGCGCCGCGCTGGAACTGCCAGGCCACCTCGCCGGTCAGGGTAACGATCCCGCGCTCAACGCGAACGCCAATCCGCTCGGCGGGCACCGAAACGTCCCAGTTCAGAATGCGCAGCGCCCGCTCCGCAATCTCGTCATCGGCGAGCTTACGGTCGTCAGGCAGCCGGACTTCGAGCTCCATTGCCACCGCCTTGACGCCGCGAACCCGGCGGGCGGCGCGCTCGGCCGCGAACTTCTCGGTATAGCTGCTGACATGGCCGGCCAGCGTCACCACGCCGTTGTGGGCAGCCACCCCGATATGCGCAGCTTCGACGCTCGGCTCGAACTCGAGTTCATCGAGCACGCGTTGCTGCAAGAGCAGATCGTCATTCACCATCCCATCTCCCTCCGAAGCTGCCGGCCCATCACGGGCCATTCTTCGCGTGGGCGAAGGAGGCGCCTTGATCTCTGTCAATCCGCAGGCGCGGAGAATTTCCGGACGAACCGGAGCGTGACGGGGATCGGGCTGTCACGCTCCGGTCTTTATTTCGCAATCAACCTCTTGAACCTGGCGGATGGGTCCGCACCGGAATCCCCGCCGGGATCTCGGCGGGGATCCTCGCTCAGCCGCAAGCCCTGACGATCCCCCCGGCAGCGGATGGAGGGCCGGGAAGGCGAGGGATCAGGTGGCCTCGCCGCGGCGCCCTGATTCGAAAAGAAACCAGACGCGCCGTTCGGCCTCGTCAATCCAGGTCTCGATCAGGCTCGCGGTTGCCACATCCCCGTGTTCGTCGCACACCCCGTGCGTTGCGCGCAGATGCTGGATAAGCTGCTGATTGTCTTCCCTGAGTTCGGCCAGCATATCCTGCGGGGTCACGTACTCGGCGTCATTGTCGGCAACCCGCTGCAGCCGGGCGATATGGCCGATCGAGCGCAATGTCATGCCGCCGATCTTGCGCACCCGTTCCGCAATATCGTCCGTGGTGGCAAAGATCTGGCTGCCCTGCTCGTCGAGCAGGAGATGATAGTCCCGGAAATGCGGCCCGGACACGTGCCAGTGGAAATTCTTCGTCTTCACATAAAGTGCAAACATATCCGCAAGCAGCGCGTTCAGCGCCGCGCTGATATCCTTGGTCGCGTTCGCACCGAGCCCGGTCGGGGTGGCAAGTGGCGCCGTTTGCCTTGCCTTGACGTCCTTGGCACTGGTCATCTCACTCTCCTTACCAATTCCGATGCGCGGGCGCCGATCCGGGATGGGCGCACACGCCTGCCGGCCCGGCTTCTTCCTGCTTCTGTCACTGCGGGCGGCCGTAGCGCCCGGTTATCTCCGCAGTCGCAAGCGTATTGAAGCGCAGCACGGAACCCACTCTCGCGTCCGGCGCGCCCGCGTCAAGCGGCAGCCTTGCGACTTTTACGGAATAGACCGTTATCTCGTAACGATGCGGCAGTGCACCCGCCGGCGGGCATGGGCCGCAATACCCGGCCGGCCCGAAATCGCTCCGCCCTTCCTTCGCCCCCGGGGGCAGCAGGGCCGCACCTTCACCCCCGACGCCGGCGGGGAGGCTGTGCACGCTGGGCGGGATATCGAAAAGGGCCCAATGCCACCAGCCCCTCCCGCCCGGCGCATCGGGGTCGAACATGGTGACCGCAAAGCTCTTCGTGCCGGCCGGCGCCCCCGACCAGGCGAGCGCGGGCGAGTGGTTCGCCCCTGTGCAGCCATCCTGATCGAAGACCTGGGCCGACGGAACTGTTCCACCGTCGGAGAAGGCGGGGCTGGTCACGGTAAACCCGCCGGCGAATGCCGGCACGGCAAGGATCAAGGGCGCCAGCCCCACAAACCGAGCCCGCATCGTCCCCTTACGTCCCTTTGGTTTTCCGCGGCCCGATAAGAGCACGGGACAGGCTGGGCGAACAAGGAACGGGAAACCTTGCGCGGCGTGAGCGACCGCGGGCCCGGCGTTCTGGGGTGCGATCTCCGGGGTGGGATCACCGAAGGCGTGAATCACGTGGGAAAGAATGGCGGGAGCGGGATGAGCGAGAGCGAGCGAATACCTCCCGCTCTCGACTTGGAAGCTCCTTTTCCTTCCCCTGACAGGGGGAATGGGCAGCGGAACGCCTCTCTTTTCCCGCTCGAGTTTTGTTTTCTCGATCTATTTCATGGCCTTGGCGGATCGCGAAGCAATCCGCCAAGGCCATGTTGATCTAATTATCGCTCGCCAGGATCGTTCTCGGGGGCTGGGCCTGCGGGCGGGCTGGCGTGGTGGGCACGGCCCGGATCATCATCGGCGCCGCGGTGCCGGCGCCCACTCCGCAATCGCCCGAGCGGTAGGAGACCACTTTCGGGGTGCTATTGCCCGAATAGGTAATTTGCGTGCTCTCCATGCAGGCCCCGTTCCCCGTCATCGTCGAGACGCCCGTCGTCGTCGAGACGAAGGAATAGCCCGAGGTCCCGGGCGGCAGGCTGCCGGATGTGTCCAACGGCGCTGCGGCCAGGCTCTCGACCTGGTGGAGCAGGCTCGCCGCCTGCTGGTCCATCTGGGCGGAAATCCTGTCCATCACCGCGAAAGGCGAGTTGGGCCCGAACATGGGGAGGGCCGGCATGAAGGCGTCCGCGGCCATCGGGCCGGGCGCGATCACAACCGCCGGCGGCGCGTCGCCCGTATAGCGGACCTGCGCGATCTCCCCGCTGGGAAGCTGGATGGTCATGGTATGGACGGAGGGGCTTTTCGCCATGGCCGGTGCGGAAATACCGGCGAGCGCGCAGCAGGCGGTTGCGGCGAGAAGGGCGCGTCTCATGACAATCTCCGTTAGCCGTTCAAGACCTTAGGAGTGATTATAGCCGATTCCGGCGCGGCTGCATGACCTCAATCTAAAAACGCGTTCACCACTGATCTTCGATTGACGGGGGTCTTCGGGCGGCGGGCTATACCGCGAGCGCTGCGCGCGCCGCGGAGGCGAGATAGGTTGCGGCGGCGGGAAGGATCGCGTCGTTGAAGTCGTAATGGGAGCTGTGCAGGTCCCGCCCGCCCTCGCTCGGCCCATTGCCGATCCAGGCGAAGGCGCCCGGCTTCTCCTGCAGGAACCAGGCGAAGTCCTCGCTGGTCATGCTGGGCGGGAGATCACGCCGCACGGTGAGCCCGGAGGCAGCGGAAGCGGAGGCGGCGCGATCGGCCTCGGTTTTCGTGTTGATGGTGGCGATGGCGATGCCCCGCGTGGCGATCTCTGCGGTCATGCCGAAGGCAGCGGCGACGCCGTTGGCGACGCGTCGGAGCGAGGCGCAGACCAGTGCGAGCACCTCCTCGCGATAGCCGCGGAACGTGCCGTGCAGGGTGGCGGTTTCCGCGATCTGGTTGGGGGCATTGCCGCCCTCGATCATGCCGACCGTCAGGACAGCCGCGTCCAGCGGGTTCACTTCGCGCGAGACGATCGATTGCAGCCCGAGCAGCAGGTGAGCCGCTGCCAGCATCGGGTCCTTCGCCAGATGGGGCATGGCGGCGTGGCCGGCCTTGCCGTGCAGGGTCACGGCGAAGCGCTGGCCCGCCGCCATCACCGGGCCGGCGTGCAGCATCACCGTCCCGGCCTCGAGCCCGGGCCAGTTGTGGAAGGCGAAGATGCGTTCGAAAGGAAAACGCTCGAGAAGGCCGTCGGCAAGCATCGCGCGCGCTCCGCCCGCCCCTTCTTCCGCCGGCTGGAAGATCAGCCGGATGGTTCCGTGCCAGGCGGTGTCGTGCAAGAGCAGCCGCGCCGCGCCGAGCAGCGATGCCGTGTGCCCGTCATGCCCGCACGCATGCATCACGCCCGGCCGGGTCGAGGCATAGGCGAGATTGGTCTCCTCGGGGATCGGCAGCGCATCCATATCGGCGCGGAGCGCGACCGAGCGATCCGAGCCGGGGCGGGAGAGGGTGGCGACCACACCGTGTCCGCCCACGCCGGTGACGAAGGGAATGCCGAGCTCGGCGAGGCGCGCGGCGACGAAGGCGGCCGTCTCGCGCTCCGCTGTCGAAAGCTCGGGGTGCGCATGAAGATGGCGGCGCCAGGCGACCAGTGTGGCGGTGGTTTCGTCGTCCATCGCCAGAGGGATCCTCTCAGCTTCCATTGTCCGGTTCCGAACGATCAGGGGCAGGCTGCGAAAATACACTCATACGGCGCCATGACGGGTTCTGCCACCGGTCTGGCCCGCTTCCAGGCAGGCAATGGGCGGCGAGCAGACAGGCTGGTCCATGAAGCGAGGGCGCGTCCCAGGAATCATTTTGCGCTGATTTCTGTGATGAAACGATTCAATCCGCCCGGCGGCCGTCAACCTCGAATTCATGCATAGTGCTTGCCGAAATCCTGTGTCGCCGAAATCCTGCGCCAATGAGAAGGGTTGGAGGAAAATCATGATTCCCGTTTCAAATGAAACGCCTTTTCCGATGGGGCGCGTGGACTTCGCTGCGCAGGGCAATGTAGCATTCTCGTCTTCCGTGGAAGAGAATCCTGTGATGTTCGACGATGCCTCATCGCGTGGCTTTCCATCCGTCGCGCATGCGGCGAAGCGGATCGAGATCGAGGGATCGAGACTGAACATTTTCGAGTTTGGAGCCGGGGATCCCGTGATTCTCGGCACGAGCTATCTGTGGGACATGCGGATGTGGCGTCCTCAGATAGAGAGCCTTGCGAAGCGCTATAGAGTGATCGTTCCGGAGCTCTGGGGCCATGGTGGATCCGGCCGGCTTCCTGTCGCGACCACGAGCATGCAGGACCTCGCGAAGCAACATCTGACAATGCTGGATCATCTCGGCGTGAACCGCTTTGCTCTGGTCGGCCTGTCGCTGGGCGGCATGTGGGGAGCGGAATTGGCGATGATGATCCCGGAGCGGGTATCCTCCCTGGTGCTCATGGGAACTTCTCTTGCGGACGAGCCCGCCGCCACGAGGGAGCAGTATTCCGCCATCCTCGGCACCATAGAGAGGCAGGGCATGCTGCCTGACGCCCTGCGCGAGGCGATCGTGCCCCTTTACTTCTCGCCCTCCGTGGCAAGCCGGAAGCCTGGGCTGCCGGCAGAGTTCGACGTCGCGCTCCGCGGCTGGAACCGCGAGCGGCTGATCGATAGTGTCGTTCCGCTCGGCCGCATCATTTTCGACCGCCGCGATGCCATGGACGATCTCGCGAAGCTCAAGATGCCGGTGCTGGTGATGACCGGAGCCCACGACATCCCGCGTCCCCCCGAGGAGGGACGGCGCATGGCCGAATGCCTGGGCTGCCGCTTCGTGGAAATTCCGGAAGCCGGGCACATTTCCAGTCTGGAGGCGCCCGAATTCGTGACCGCCGCCCTGGAGGCGTTTCTTGCGGAACAAAGCCTTCCGGTGATCAGAGCGCGATAACCGGAAATCATCGCGCTCTGACGATAATTTCCCCGCGGGGGCGGCCTGTTGGCCAACTGGGTCAGGCGGCCTCGTCACGCCCTTTGGCCAGGGCCAGCACGCCGATGATGATGAGCCCGGTGACGACATAGCGCACGCCCGCGCCGACGCGCATCACGTTCAGCATCGTTACCACGAGGTCGAGGAGAGTCGCGGCACCCCAAAGCCCGGCCGGGCTCGCCTGTCCGCCGGTGATGGAGGTGCCGCCCAGCACCACCACAGCGATCGACATCAGGAGATAATCGGCGCCCATATCGAGGGCTGCGCCGCCGGAATAGGCAGCGAGCAGGATGCCGGCGATGGCGGCAAGGATCGCCGAAAGCAGATAGACGGAAGCCAGCGTGCGGCGCACGGCGAGACCCGCGAGCCGCGCGGCGCGCGCATTCTGCCCGACCGCCAGCACCGCCCGCCCGAAGACCGAACGGCCGAGGACCACCGCGACGAAAACGGTGAAGATGATGAAGAGGAGCGCGATCAGCGGCACGCCGAGCAGCCGGGCGGCGCTGAACGAGACGAGCAGCGGCGCCGGTGGGGCGTTCGTCGTGCGCGAATAGGCGATCGCCATCGATTGGAACACGAAGCCCGAGGCGAGCGTGCCGATCATCGGCGGGATGCGAAGGCCCTGGATCAGCAGAACATTGAACACCCCCGCGGCGATCCCCACCCCGACACCCGCGGCGAGCCCCGCCAGCAGCCCATGATTGCTGCCGTTCATCAGCCCGATCGCGATGTAACCGGCGAAGGTCATCACACCCGGGATCGAAAGATCGATATTCCCGGGGCCGGCCGCGATCGCGAACATCTGGCCGATGCCGACAATGGCGTAGAAGGTCGCGAATTGCAGCGCGACGGCGAGCGTCGCCAGCATGCCGCGGCCCTGCACGACGAGGGCGGTCACCAACCAGACGACGAGTGCGGCGCCGAACGACCAGATCCAGGGCCGCGCATCGAGCCAGGCGCGCACGTCGCTTCTCACGCGCCGCTCCATCGGTTGAGCGCGCGCAGCCCCAGCACGACGATCAGGATCCCGCCCTGCACACTCAATTGCCAATCGGTCGAGATATCGAGGAAGGAGAGAAGCGAGCCGGCGAGCAGCATGATCCACGCGCCGATGACGGTGCCGGTCGGCGTCACGATGCCGCCCACGAATTCCCCGCCGCCCACGATGACGGCGGCGATGGAGACCAGCGTATATTGCGTGCCCACCGTGGCATCGCCGGCCGTGTTGAGGCCGGTGAGGGCGAGGCCGGCTGCCACGCCGCAGGCGCCCGCCACCGCATAGAGCATCATTCTTCCGGCGAGCAGCGACCAGCCGGCATGGGCGACCGAGCGCGGATTGCCGCCGATCCCGCGCAAAACCACGCCGTAGGAGGTGTGCATCAGGAGCAGTTCGCCGCAGACGGCGAGCAGGATCGAGGCCAGGACGGGCAGCGGGACAAGCGGCGGTTGCCATGAGAGGAGCGCGGGCAGCCAGGAAGGCGGCGCGCCGCCCGGGTTCGGCAGGACCAGAAGGGCAAGGCCGAGCCAGACGAAGGAGGCACCGAGCGTGACGACGATGGAAGGCAGCCGCCGCACATGGATGAGCGCGCCCATCAACGCATAGGCGCCCACGAGGGCGGCGAGAGCAAGCCAGCCGAGGAGAGGATGCGCGGCGAGCAGGGTCGCGGCGATGCAGTTGACGAGCGACAGGAACGGCCCGATGCCGAGATCGATATCGCCGACCGTGATGACCGCCATCTGCGCCATGGCGGCGAAGATGGCCGGCAGCGTGAAATTGAGCAGAACCGTGAGCCCGAAATAGCTCGTCGCCCGCGGCTGCATCGTGAAGATCGCACCCAGGATCACGATGAGCGCGGCGGCAGGCAGCCCGACGCGCAGCACGCTCCCATGATGCCGCGCACGATACCGTGCGCCCTGTGGGCTCATGTCGGCCGCAGCGTCAGACGGCAATGCTCTGCCCCGCGCCGAAAGACGCCCTGATCACGCGTTCTTCGGTGAGGTCCGCGTGCGCGATCTCGTCGGTGATCATTCCGCGATAGAAGACATAGACCCGGTCGCAATTCACGAGCTCGGTATTCTCCGTCGTGTACCAGAGGAAGGCGCGGCCTGCCTCGGCCGCGCGGTGCACATGCTGATAGAGTTCGTGTTTGGTGGCGATATCGACCCCGCGCAGCGGATCGTCGAAAAGGATGATATCCGCCTCGGCGGCGAAAGCGCGCGCGACCAGCACCTTTTGCTGGTTGCCGCCGGAGAGGCTGGTGATCGGCCGCCCGATATCAGGCGTGCGGATGGCAAGCCGTGTCCGCCATTCCTGGGCGAGCGCCGCCTCACGCGCAGGGTTGAGAAAGCCGAACCGCGCCAGCGCGCGGAGCCGGCTGATCGTCGTGTTGTGTCCCACCGACCAGAGCGGGAAAATTCCCTCGGTGCGGCGATCACCGCTCACATAGGCAACCGAGCCTTTGACACTGAGGGAAGTGGCCGGACGGAAGGCGGCATCGAAGACCGCCTGCAAAAGCTCGCGCTGCCCATGGCCGGCAAGGCCGGCAAGACCGACCACCTCGCCCGCCCTGAGCTGCACGCGGAACGATGCCCCCGCGCGCGCCGGCTGCTCGACACGGATCTGCTCGCCCACGCCTCGCCAGCCCGGCGCGTGGGTAGGCTCCGCGCCGCGGACGACACCCATCATCTCGACCAGCTGGGCCTCGGTGAGCGCATCGGCCGCGCCGCTGCCCACCACCTGCCCGTCACGCATCACGAAAACCTCATCGGCATGGCCGAGAATCTCGGGCAAGCGGTGCGAGATGAAGACAACCGCGATGCCGCGGGCGCGCGCCTCTCCGGTATAGCGCAGCAATTGCTCGGCCGCCGTCGCGTCGAGCGAGGCGGTGGGCTCGTCAAGGATGACGAGCCGCACCGGATGGTCGGTCTCGGTGAAGGCGCGCGCCGTCTCGACCATCTGCCGCTGCCCGATCGGGAGTTCGCCCACCGGTCGGCGCGGATCGATGCCATGATCCGGGAAGATCGCCTGCAGCGCATCGCCGATCAGCCGCCGGGCACGCCGCCGCCAACCGGGACCGGCGAGGGCGGGGTGAAAGACCCGCGTGTTCTCCGCAGCACTCAGGTTCGGGCAGAGAGAGAGCTCCTGGAACACGCAGCGAATGCCGAGCGCGCTCGCGCGCCGCACGCCATACCCATCCCCGACCGCGTGGCCGGCGACGCGGATCTCCCCGGCATCGGGCGCGAGCGTGCCGGCGAGGATCTGCATCAGCGTCGATTTTCCGGCGCCGTTATGGCCGACGACGCTCACCATCCGGCCCGACCGGATCGTAAGATCGACGCCGGCCAGAGCGCGGACGGCGCCGAAGCTCTTGCTGATGCCGCTGAGACGGACGAAAGCGTCGCCGGCTTCGTCCGTCATGCGGCGCGCCGCCAGATCGACGACAACGTTATCGGCGACAATGCCTAAGGCACGCCGTTCGGAATCGGCGATGCCGGCGGGACCGCGTTGGAGAGATTGGCGGCGATCAGCTCCTGCGTCCATTTCTGGCTGTAGAGCGGCGTCGAGACACCACCCTCCGGCACCGCCTTGAGCCAGGAATCGAGATCCTGCTGGTCGATGACGAGGAGAGGCACATTGACGGTCTTCGGCACTTTCGCGCCGGCCAGAATCTGCTGGGCGACCCAGAAGGCGATCGAGGAAACCCCGGGCGCGGAGGAGAGCGAGAAGGTGGGGTACCCGCCCGGCGCCCCGGAGAGCTGCTTCCAGAGGGCCAGCTCATCCTGGCGGTTGCCCATGATGATCAGAGGTGTCGGCCGTCCTGCCGCCTTGAACGCCTGATAGGTGCCGTAGCCGTCTCCGCCCTGGGTCACCACCGCGTTCACGGTCGGCAGCGTTGGCAGGATGCCGGCAACCTCCTTCTGGGCGATCGACTGCGTCCAGTTCCCGTGCACCGAGGCGACGAGCTTGATGCCGGGATATTTGGCGAATCCCTCGACGATGCCCTGATGGATGTCGTTATCGACCGAAGTGCCGGCGATGCCGCGCACCTCGAGCACATTGCCTTTGTCGCCAAGCTTGCCGGCGATATAGTCAGCCTCCATCTTGCCCATATCGACATAGTTGTACGCCACCTTGTAGGCGCAGGGCGCCGTGGCGAGGCTGTCGAACACCACCACGACGATATGGGCGTTGCAGGCCTGCTGGATCACGCCATTGAGCGCGGTGGGCGAGGCGGCGTCGATCACGATCGCCTTCCAGCCTTCGAGCGTGAGATCACCGATCTGCGAGGCCTGTTGCGGCGCCGAATTGTCGGCGTTCACCACTTTGGTCTTGGCGACGACGTCGCCCGAGACAGCTTGCTGAGAGGCGAGGCTCCACATCTTCAGCATCTGCTGGCGCCAGCTGTTGCCGGCATAGGAATTGCTGAGCGCGATGCCATCCTGCGCCGTGCTCACACCGGCGGCGCGCGCCGGAGCACCGGCGAGCATGAGGGGCAGCGCGGCGCCGATGGCCGCTCCGATCAGGTGTTTCTTGAGTTTCATGACATTTACTCCCCAGAGCGTGAAGACCGGAGGTGGATTCACCGCAGGTCTGAATCACGCGCCAAAACAAATGACCGAAACGGGATGGGTGAGCATGAGTGAATGCATCCCGCTCCAGCGGCCGGGCCGTGCGGACAGGCCGGCGAGGGTTCGCCCCGGAAACGCCGTGCCCGTCTCAGATCATCCGGGCCCGCATCCGTTATCGTGGCTGAGCGGATAGGGACCGACAAGTGAGGGTAGGGGCACGGGCCTTCTGCTCTTCGCCGGGTTACGGCGCGCGGGTCGGAATGGGTGACGGGGGCGGAGCCGTGTTCGCGAGATTCGCGACGATGAGCTTCCGGGTCCAGTCCTGGTCATAGACACCCGTGGCCACGCCGCCCGGCGGCACCACTTTCAGCCAGGCACCCAGATCCGCCGCCGTGACAACGACGAAGGGCACATTGACGATTTTCGGCACCTTCGCACCAGCCAGGATCTGTTGCGCGACCCAGAAGGCGATGGAGGAAACGCCGGGGGGCGAGCCGATCGAAAAGGTCTCGTACCCGCCCGGCGCATCGGAGAGCTGTTTCCATAGGGCAAGCTCGTCCTGGCGATTGCCCATGATGATGAGCGGTGTCTTCCGTCCGGCAAGCTTGAACGCCTGATAGGTGCCATACCCGTCTCCGCCCTGCGTCACCACCGCGTCCACCTTCGGCAGCGTCGGCAGGATGCCGGCAACTTCCTTCTGCGCGATCGACTGGGTCCAGTTTCCGTGCACCGAGCCGACCAGCTTGATGGCAGGATATTTGGCGAAGGTTTCAACGATGCCCTGATGAATGTCGTTATCGACCGAGGTTCCGGCCACGCCGCGCACCTCGAGCACATTGCCCTTGCCGTTGAGCCGCTTGGCAACATACTCGGCTTCCGACGTGCCCCAGTTCACATAGTTCAGCGCGACCTGATAGGCGCAGGGCGCGGTGGCGAGGCTGTCGAACACGACCACCACGATATGCGCGCTGCAGGCCTGCTGGATCACGCCGTTGAGCGCGGTGGGCGAGGCGGCGTCGATCACGATCGCCTTCCAGCCTTCGAGCGTGAGATCGCCGATCTGCGAGGCCTGTTGCGGCGCCGAATTGTCCGCATTCACCACCTTGGTCCTGGCGATCACGCCGTCCGCGATGGCCGCTCTTGAGGCGAGGTCCCAGATGGCCAGCATCTGCTGGCGCCAGGTGTTGCCGGCATAGGCATTGCTGAGCGCGATGCCGTCCTTCGCCGTGCTGAGATCGGCGGCGCACGCCGGAGCACTTGCCAGCGCGAGCGGCAGCGCGGCGCCGACGAACGCTCCGATCAGGCATTTCCTGAGTTTCATCCCATTCTTCCCCAAGATGAACAAGGCCACGACGGATCGCCTCGTGCTTCCGCCAAGGCTATGAAATCGATTGCGAACGGAAGCGGGAGCGTGGCGAGCAAACGTCGTCACGCTTCCGCGGCCGGGTGGCGCTGTTACTTGCCCCAGATCTTTCGGTATGCGCTCTCGTAGCCATTGGTCGGGTCATAGAGATTCTGCGGCCCGCCATCGCTGTTGAGATTGTCGTGCACGAAAAGGTGCACCGGATCGACGAAGCCGCTCGGCGGCGCCCCGGCAAAGGCGCGATTGAGCTCATCGATCGTCTGCCAGCCCTGCATGCGGAGCGGCTCGGCCACAGTCGCCACTTGGTATTGCTGCGAACGGATGCGCTCGAAGGCGGAGACCGATCCATCGCCGGCGGAGATGCTGAAGGGCGGGCTCGTGTCCGAGACACCGGCCGATTGCAGCGCGGGGGCCATGAAGTCGAAATAGAGATCGTTGATGCCGATCGAATAGGTCCATTTCTTGCCGTACTGCTCGAGCAGCGCGGTGGTGAGCTGGCCCATGCGCGAGGAGACATAGGCGAGCGGTGTATCCTTGAGCGCAAGCAGCGTGCATGCCGTGCATTTCTTGAGCCACGCCACCATTGCGTCGGACTTGGCGATCGCGACCTTGTATTCGGAGTCGGTGAAGATCACCACGCCGGCATGGCCGTCGGATTGGGCCACCGCATAGAGTGCCGCCGCCTTGCCGACATCGGGGGGGTTGGTGGTGACGTTCCAGAACACGTACGGGTTGTGCAATGTCCCGGCTGTTCCGCCGGCGTGCCAGCCGACCACCTTGATCCCGAGCTTCTCCGCCTGCTCGACGAGCGGAGCCGACTGGATCGCATCGACGCTGCCGAGAATGATCCCATCCGGCTTGAGCGAGATCGCCTGGGAGAGGGCCGCGTTCTGCCCCGAGACCGTGCCCGCGCCATCAAGGATGCGGAAGTTCCAGCCGATGATCTTTGCCGCCTCTTCCGCGCCCATGCCGACACCGCGCGCGCCGCCATTGCGCATGTCGTTCGCGACATAGACCACGGTCTTGCCGGGAACCGCCTTGGGCCCGGTGGTCGGGCCGGTCCAGGGGATCACGGGATTCGTCACCTCGGCCACGTATTTCTTCGCGTATTGAAGGAACGAATCGTCGGCATGCGCGCGCGCCGCGAAAAACGTCGTGGCGGCGGCAAGGCCGAGCGCACCTCGCCATATCAGGGCGGTGGCCCGGCGGATCTTTTCCTGCATCGTTTCTGCCTCCTTTCTTGCGGCTTTCGCGGGCTCGCAGCCCCGTTCCAGCTTCTCGTGCTGCGCGCGGGCGGCCTATTTCCCCCAGATCTTGCGGTATTCGTCCTGATATCCGTTCGCCGGATCGAACACGTTCTGCGGCCCGCCATCGGCGCCGATATTGGCGTGGATGAAGAGATGCACCGGATCGACGAAGCCGCTTGGCGGCGTGCCCGCGAAGGCGCGGTTCAGCTCGTCGATCAATTGCCAGCCTTGCAGGTGCAGCGGCTCGGCTACGGTCGCGACCTGATATTGCTGCGTGCGGATCCGCTGGAACGCCGAGGAGGAGCCATCGCCGCCCGAGATGTTCCAGGGATGCCCGTCGCCCGGGATGCCCGCCGCCTGCAGCGAGGGACCCATGAAATCGTAGTAGAGATCGTTGATGCCGAGCGAATAGGTCCATCGCTTGCCGAACCGTTCGAGCAGGGAGGTGGTGAGCTGGGGCATCCGGTTTTGGGTCTGGCCGAGCGGCGTATCCACGGTCGTCAGGATCCGGCAGCCGGCGCATTTGCGGATCCAGCTTGCCATCGCATTCGATTTCGCGATCGCCAGCGCGTATTCGCTGTCGGTGAAGATCACCACGCCTGCCTGTCCGTCCGAGGTAGCGACGGCGTAGAGCGCGGCGGCCTTGGCAACCTCGGCCGGGTCAGTCGAGACGTTCCAGAAGACATCCGGATTCGTCATCGTCCCCGCTTTCGGCCCGGCATGCCAGCCCACCACCTTGATGCCCGCCTTCTCGGCCTGCTCGATCAGCGGCGCGGACTGCACCGCGTCCACGCCGCCGAGGATGATGCCGTTCGGCTTGAGCGCGATCGCCTGGGAGAGCGCCGAGTTCTGGCCCGAGACCGTGCCTTGCCCGTCGAGGATGCGGAACTTCCAGCCGATCACCTTCGCCGCCTCGGCCGCCGCCTCCGCCGCACCGCGCGGGCCGCCATTGCGCTGGTCGGTCGAGACATAGACGACTGTCATGCCCGGGACGGCCTTGGGCCCGGTGGTCGGGCCGGTCCAGGGAATGTTCGGATTCGTGACCTGAGCGATGAATGTCTTCGCGGATTGGACGAAGGCGTCATCGGCGCGCGCCGTGCCGCCCATGAGCCCCATCGCGACGGCAACCACCATCGCCGAGACTGAAATTCCCCCAGCCATCCGAAGAACTTTTCTTGCCATCTGGACGCTCCCTTGCCTCGCTTCTTATTGGATATCTATGTGCCGCCGCCGCGCTTGGTCGCCGCGTAGCGGCGCTGCGCCACGCCTGCGAGCCCGATCGCGATCACCAGCGTGACGCCGTTGAAGAGCGGCTCGACGAAGAAGGTGCCGCCAAGCTGCTCGATTCCGGAGATCCCGACGGCGAGGATCACCACCGCCACCACCGTGCCCCAGACATTGACTCGCCCCGGCTTGATCGTGGTCGAGCCGAGGAAGGCGCCGACCAGCGCGGGCAGCAGATATTCGAGCCCCACGCTCGCCTCGCCGATCCTGAGCTTGGCCGCGAGCACCACGCCGGTGAAGGCGGTGAGAAAGCCGGAAGCGACGAAGACGCCCATCACATAGCGCCGCACCGGGATGCCGTTGAGCTCGGCGGCGCGCGGATTGGCGCCGATCGCATAGAGGTGTCGGCCGAGCGGCAGCCGTTCGGAAACGATCCAGAGGATCACCGCGACGATGGCGACATAGAAGGCCGGGATCGGAATGCCGAAGAACGAGAGGTCGTTGATGTCGAGGAAGGCCTTCGGCAGCGTGCCGATCACCTGCTGCCCACCGGTGTGCCAGAGGGCGAGCGCATAGATGATCGTTCCGGTGCCGAGAGTCGCGATGAAGGAATCAATCTGGGCGATCTCGACGAGAAGGGCGTTGATGAAGCCGCTCACGGTGCCGGCGAGCAGCACCAGCACCACGGCCACCGGCCAGGGAATGCCGTAATAGGCTTGCAGGCTGATCGCCAGGATGTGCCAGAGCACGATTCCGTAGCCGACGGTGAGATCGATGCGGCCGGCCATCATCGGAATCATCGAGGCGAGCGAAAGCAGCGCGATGACGGATTTGTCGGCGAGCATCGAGCGCAGGTTGAGCGCGGTCGGGAAGGTTTGAGGCAGAAGGAGCGAGAAGAAGATGATCAGCGCCACCGTGAGCAACGGCAGCCCATAGACCGTGAGACGCCGGCGCAGCGCCGCGCCCGGCGACATGGCGCGAAATTCCGCGCGGGTCGGCTCGAGCGCATTGGACTTCAACGACAGCATATCCGCCCTCCTTCAGGCGATGCGGGTCTCGTCCCCGAATTCATTGCCCGATCCATTGCGTGATTCGCCGGCAAGGCTCGCCGAGGCGGCGGCGAGGAGCTGGGCGATCGAGAGGTCCGCGGCGCCGAGCTCACCCGCGACCGTGCCATGATCGAACACGAGCGCGCGGTGGCAGACCTTCGCGATCTCCTCGAAATCGGTGGAGACGATGATGATGGCGGCGCCCGCCGCCAGCGCCGCCTCGAAGAGGCCGTAGATCTCCGCCTTGGCGCCGACATCGACGCCGGCCGTCGGGTCCTCGAAGACATAGACCTTGCCTTCGAGATCGAGGGCGCGGCCGACCACGACCTTCTGCTGATTGCCGCCTGAGAGCGCCTCGATCACCAGGCCTGGATCGTTCGGCCGGAGCCCGACGAGCTGCCCGAGCGCGAAGGCGGCGCGAATCTCCGGCCCCGGGGAAAGATAGGAGAAGAGGCCGCGGCCCTTGGCGAGTGGATTGATGAAGAAATTCTCGCGCACGGAGCGATAGGGAACGACCGATTCCGCGGCACGGTCCCCGCAGACGAGGATGATCCCGTTCGCCATCGCAATGCGCGGCGATGCCAGCACGAGAGGCGCGCCGTCGAGGAGAATGCGGCCGCCCGTTAACGGGGCGAGGCCGAAGAGTGTCCGGGCGACCCGTTCCTGGCCGGCGCCGCGCAGCCCGGCCAGCCCGACAACCTCGCCGGCATGGATCTCGGCATCCACGGGGCCGACATCGCCGACCCGGAGCCCTTCGAGCACCAGGCGCGCGATGCCTTCCCGCTTTGTCGGGCGACGGAATACCTGCGCGGCCTCGCGGCCGACGATCATCAGGATGATCTCCTCGGCGGTGACTTCGCCGATATGCCGTTCGCCGGCCACCCGCCCATCGCGGAGAACGACCACCCGCTCCGCAATCTCGAACACTTCGTCGAGCCGGTGGGAGACATAGATCATGCCGACCCCCTTCGTCCGGAGCCTGCGCAGGGCCGCAAAGAGGCGGGCCACCTCATCGGCGGGCAGGCTTGCCGTCGGCTCGTCGAGCACCAGCACCTCGCACTCCGCGGCGAGGGCGCGTGCGATCGCGACCAGCGATTTCTCCGTCCGGCTCAGGCTTTGGATACGGATGTCGGGGTCGATATCGGTGCCGAGCACCGCGAGCGCATCCTTTGCCCGCCGTTCCGCCTCCCGGTAATCCACGAGGCCGAAGCGTCGGGGATAGCCGAGGGTGAGGCAGATATTCTCCGCCACGGTCATCCATTCGACGAGGCCGAGATCCTGGTGGATGAAGGCGATCGGCAGGCGTGTCGGCGCACCGGTGGCATCCTCGCCGCGGAACAGGATGCGGCCCGCGTCGGGCTTGTGCACGCCGGCGAGGATTTTGATCAGCGTCGATTTGCCGGCGCCGTTCTCGCCGAGCAGGGCGAGAATCTCGCCGTGATGGAGCGAGAGGCTTACCTCGGCGAGCGCCTGGGTCGCCGCGAAGGCCTTGGACACACCCTGGACGGCAAGGAGCGGGCTCTCTTCTTTCCCGATCGTCTCGGCACTGTGGAATGCGGGAAGGCCGTTCTCATCCATCATCCTCGGACGTTCCTCGGCAGCCTGGCCTTGCTGGCCCGGTCTGCGATGCGACCGCACGACTCCCATCCGGAACGCATCCGGGACGAAGACCGCGCATAATCAGGCAGACAGTCAGACAGCACAGTATCGTGGCCGTCCGCGCGGGCCAAGCCCGGCCCGTGGCCCCTTGTGTGCGCTTCAGAGCGTTGGCACTGCAATATCGGCGGGGGCATCATATGATGCTGGCGTATCGTGCTGCATGTGCGAAAGAAACTCTCGGGGAACGGATCGACGGTGCAACGCTCAGTGGCCGAGATACCGGACCAGGCCGACCACCAGGCTGCAAAGAATTAAGAGCGCCGGGTTGACCCGTGTCGTCATCAGCAGCGCGAAGACGATCAAGGCCATCACCCCATGGATCCAGCCATGCACGACGCCCTTCGCCATGGTGATCGAGCCGGCGAGCAGCAGCCCGATGGAGACGGGCGCCAGCCCACGCTGGACGGCCTGCCGCCACGGCCAGCCTTCCAGCCGCGCCCAGGCCCGTCCGATACCGAATGTGAGGAGGGCGGTGGGGAGGAAGAAGGCGATGACGACGGCGAGTGCGCCCACCGGCCCCGCGACCCATTCCCCGACCGAAGCGACCATCATCATGTTCGGCCCGGGCGCCAGCTGGCCCACACTGTAAAAGTGAATGAGCTCGGGAAAGGTCAACCAATGATGGACGGCGACCGTAAGCGTCTTCATTTCGGGGAAAGCGGCCATGCCGCCGCCCACCGTCAGCAGGGAGAGGTACGCGAAAACGGCGATTAGAGCCGGAAGCGCTTTCATTCCCGACTTATCCTGCGGTCATCGGGCGCGGACGCCGCCACCAAATGGCAAGCGCTCCGACCAGGAGGAGCGCGACCAGAACCGAGAGGTGCAGAAGGTTCACGGCGATGATGGTGAGAGCCACGAACAGGAGATCGGCGACTCCACTCAGCGACTTGCGGGCAAGATCGGCCGCGACCGAAAAGACGATACCCACCGCGGCCGCGGCGATACTGCCGAGAAGCACGGCCACGATCGCATGATCGCCGCGCCGCGCATAGATGAAGGCGGCGAGAGTCATGATCACGGCACCGGGCAGGCAGATGCCGGTGATCGCGGCGGTGGCGCCCCGGGCCCCGCGCAACCGGTCCCCCATCAGGATCGCCATGTTCGTTCCATTGAGCCCCGGCAGCGCCTGACACATCGAGAGCATGCGGACGAATTCCGCATCGCTCACCCATTGCTTCCTGCCGACGAGGCTGCGCCGCAAATAGGCGACGAGGCCGCCGCCGATGCTCGTGGCGCCGATTGCGAGGAAAGCAAGGAAGATCTCGCTCACCGCGACGCGGCCGGTGCGATCATCTCTCGGTTGCGGCGGAACGACGATCTCTCTCTCGCCCCGATCACTCATGGCATTGCAGGGGATTGCCGCTCAGCCGATAGACCGCCCCGGTCTTGGTTGTCCCGAGAAGCACTCTCTCTTCGTCGATGATCTGGAGCAACTTGAAGAACTGGCGGGCGCGCTCGATCGCCTTGTCGTGCAGGGCGTCGGCGCGGTTGAAGCGTGCCTGGAAGGCAAACTCGCCGATCAGCGGGGCATGGTCCCCACGCATGCGCCAGAGCGCCACATTGCACTTCGCGCTGACGCCCTTGCCGAAGCCCAGCACCGCAAGATCAAGCAGCACCTCCTCGACGATCGCCTGATTGACGAGCTCGACCCGATCCGCTTCGGATTGCCGCAGAGCCTCAAGGCAAGGGAAGGCGCGCCCCAGATTCGTCAAAGACTTGCGATCGCCCTCGGGGGCCTCGTTCAGACCGAACTGCACATTGTGCGAATAGAGCATGCGGCCGCCGCCGACCCGGTCGCGCAAGGGCAGGGCCTCGGCCTTGAACTTGATCTTGTGCCTGATGTCGAATTTTGGCCGCACATCATGTTCCGCCGCGGTCTGCAGGTCGGGATGGCGGAACTTGAAGACGATCTCGGGCGCGCCGAGCGGAAAGCCGTCCACGTAGCGGACGCGTTGGCGCAAGATGAACCCGTTGTTGTAAAGGCGGAAATCCGGCGTATCGAGGAAACGTATCTCGCGGACGGCCGGCTGCAGCCGTTCCATCCCGGCGGCCGAATAGGTGATGCCAGTCTGGTTGGCGGCCTCGCGCACGGTTGTTCGATACTCGCGGAGCGCGTTGGCCGATGTGAATCCGTCCGGCTTCAGGATGATCTTGCACTCGAGATAGTGCACCCGGTCGAGCGGGCTGCCGTCGCTGTAGAACCCGGGTTTGATATATTGACGTTCCATGATTTCCTCCCGGTTGCCGGCCGCGAATCGTGACCCTTCCATTCCGGGCCTCCCCAGCTTTGAAGTTACGCGAATTTCAGATTTGTGACACTAGGGTATCGATACTGTGAATATCATCGAGAGAAATCGGATCGAAGAGAGAACGCGGCCCCGGAGGGAACGTCTTCAAGCAATCCGAAGCGCGACTGGCCGGATCAATCTGGCTTGCGAAAGAGTGAGGGGCGGGCCCGCCCAGGCCTTCAACGAGCAGGCCTTCAAACGGATCGAGAAAGCCGATCCAGAGCGCGATGGGCCGGAATCATCGCGCCAATCATCCTGCTCTGGGGCGGATCGCGATCAACCGGAATGACGGATCGCGCAAATATGTTTGCAGAACAAATAGATGGCATTGTTCGCGGGGGCCGGGACGAGCGGAGGAGAATTCACGCAGCCTCCGCCCGAAGCACGATCCGTCCCGTCACCTTGCCGTCCCTGAGCCGCATCAGGGCCGTGTTCGCTTCCCTCTGCGGCATTGTCGTTACCGGTAGGGGAGCAATCTTGCCGGCTGCCGCGAGCCCCACAAGCTCACGCAGATCTGCGGGCGTGCCGACATAGCTTCCCTGCACGGTCAACGCCCGGATCGCCATCAGCGGCAGGGGCAGCGTCAGCTCGCCGCCGAAAAGCCCCACCTGCACGAGCTTGCCACCTTTGCGCAGCGCATCGAACGAGAAACGCGCCGTGGCCGTGCCGTTGACGAGATCGATGATGGCACCGACCGGGCCGCCGCACGTTTCCATGATATCGCGCGCCACCGCCTCCCCATTGCCGTCGACCACTTTTGCGGCGCCCGCCCCAAGCGCTGCCTGCCGGCGTTCCGCGCTCACATCCACCACCACGATGTTGGCGTGCCCAAGCGCCTTGAGAATGGCGATCGCGTTGAGGCCGAGCCCGCCCGCGCCGACCAGCACCACCGGCTCACCCGGCGGCAGCGGCATGACCTTGCGGATGGCTGAATAGACGGTGATCCCGGAACACGCATAGGTTGCCGCGACCGCCGGGTCCACGCCGCGCGGATCGACCAGATGACGCGGGTGCGGCGCCAGAACATGCGTCGCGTAGCCACCGTTCTGATAGACGCCGATGCTGCGCGGCGTGAGGCACATATTGTCCTCCTCCGCCAGGCAACGCGCGCAGGTTCCGCAGCCGACCCAGGGATAGACGATGCGGACATCGCCCTCTTTCACTCCGCTCGCCTCGGGCCCGAGCTTCACCACTCTTCCCACGACCTCGTGGCCCATCGCCAGCGGCAGCGTGACCCCGCGATCCTTGAGCGAGAGCTTCCGCCCCCCGCCGAGGTCGTAGGAGCCTTCCCAGATATGGAGGTCGGAATGGCAAACGCCGCAATGCGTCACCGCAAGGAGCACTTCCGTGCCCTTCGGTTCCGGTGTCGGCAGCTCCAGTTCCTGCAGAGGCGCCCCGTTCTCCACCACGGCCCAGGCATGCATGCTCGTTTCCTCCTCTTCTGATCCGTTCTTTCCGGTCTCTATCGTGTCTCTTCCGCCCGGTGCATGAGCGCCTCCGGGTTGATCATCCGGACCGGCCTGCCGTCGAGGAAGGCGAGGATATTGGCGATGCTGTCGGCATAGAACTGCGCATAGACGTCGTTCACGCAATAGCCGAGATGCGGCGTGAAGACCGCGTTCGGGCAGGCAAGCAAAGGATGCCCCGCCGGCAGAGGCTCCTCGGGGAAAACGTCGAGCGCGGCTATGATCCGTCCGGCCCGCAGCGCCGCGATGAGCGCCGTCTCGTCGACCAGGGCAAAGCGCGAGCTGTTGACGAGCACCGCGCCCGGCTTCATGCGCGCGAGATCCTCCGCGCCGAGCAGCCCGCGCGTCTTTTCCGAAAGCACGATGTGCAGGCTGACCGCGTCGGATTCGGCAAGCAGCTGCTCCTTCGTCGCGAACGCGGCGCCGGCCGATTCCGCCCTCTCCTTCGTCAGGTTCGGGCTCCAGCCAAGGACGCGCATCCCGAGAGCATGACCATAGCGCGCCATCCGCTCGCCGATCCGGCCGAGCCCGATCACGCCGAGCGTTCGTCCTTCGAGGACCGTGCCGGTCGGCACGACGCTCTGGAACTTTCCGCCCCTGACGGCATCGTCCCCGGCCGGCATATGCCGCATCGCGCCGATCAGAAGGCCGAGCGCGATCTCGGCCGTCGCCGCCGAGGAGAGCTCGCCGCCTGTGTGGGAGACGAGAATGCCGTGCCTGGTGCAGGCCTCGGTATCGAGCACCGGCGAGCGCCTGCCGGTGAGCGAGATCATCCGCAATTTTCCAAGCCGGGCGATCAGCGAGGCAGGGAAGGCCATGCGCTCGCGCATCACCACCAGAAACTCGAAATCGGCGAGCGCGGACACGGCCGCATCACCGCTGCCGAGCGGCTCCGAGAAATAGGAAACCGCGATCCCGCGCGCTTCGAGTTGAGCCCAATCGGCGCTCTTCTTCGCCACATGCTGCCAATCATCCAAAACGGCAACCCGCATCTTTTCCCCCAATGCTTTCGCCCCGAACCTCGCGCGCCCGCGGAGCTTGCGCAAGGCGGCGGGGCGGTTGCGTTCCTGGGCGGCGAGAGCGTGATGACCGGAGGTGGGAAAACCACAGGTCTGAATCACGCGGGAAAACAATGATCGAGAGCGGGATGAGTGCGTGCGAGCGACCTCATCCCGCACTAGAATGAGCCTATGGCGAAGCCGCATCCATCCGCCGATTCTCGGGCCGGTCCCGCGAAGGCGCGGCGAAGCGCAACCCACGCGGTCACGTGCGGCGTCCTCGTCACCGATGGCGCGCGGTTGCTCCTCGGCCACGCCACCCGTTCCCCGCGCTGGGACATCCCCAAAGGTGTCGCCCGGCCGGGCGAGGGGTTCGAGGATGCTGCACGCCGCGAGCTTCGCGAGGAGACCGGACTTGCCCCTGCCAGGACCGCTCTCATGGAGCTTGGCCAATATCCCTATCTCCGCAGCAAGGATATTTTTCTCTTCGCCTGGATGCCGCAGACGCTCCCCGATCCCGCAACGCTCCGCTGCACCTCGACCTTCACGACCAGGGAGGGTCGCGTGCTGCCGGAGCTCGACCGGTTCGCGCTTGTCGCCTGGGACGAGGCGATGAGGCGCATTGGCGCGAGCCTCGCGAAGCTCCTGGGCTCGCTCGCTTCCGTGGCAGATCTGAGGAAGAGGCACTCATGAAGATCACCCTCGATATCGATTGCACGGCGGAGGAGGCGCGTGCCTTTTTCGGCCTGCCGGACGTGAAGCCGCTTCAGCAGGCGATGCTCAAGGAGGTGGAGCAGCGGCTGAAGGCAAGCCTCGAGGCGATGCAGCCCGAGGCGCTGTTCCGGATGTGGCTGCCGGATGCCTCCGCCCTCGAGCCGTGGCGCCAGTTCTTCGCCAACCTGGTCCAGACCGGCCAGCCGAAGACGGGGCCGTCATGATCCGAAGGTCATGATCCGAAGGTCATGATCCCCGGGGATCGAGCGCGTCCCTGAGCCCGTCGCCCATCAGGTTGAAGCCGAGCACGGTAAGGAAGATCGCAGCTCCCGGGAAGATCGCGAGCCAGGGTGCTTGAGTGAGGAACTGCTGGGCGGCGTTCAGCATCGACCCCCAGGCGGCGGTCGGCGGCTGCTCGCCGAGCCCGAGGAAGGAAAGGCTCGCCTCGGCGATGATCGAGGTCGCGATGGAGAGCGTTCCCTGCACCAGGATCGGCGGAAAGATGTTCGGCATCACGTGCCTGACCGCCACCCGCCAGGGCCGGTTGCCCACGGCGCGAGCGGCCTCGATATAATCGTGGGTCATCACGTCCATGGTGGCGCCGCGCGTGATCCGCATGAAGACCGGCGCCGTTGTGATGCCGATCGCGATCATTGCATTGCGAAGGTTCGGGCCGAGGAAGGCCGCGAGCGCGATCGCGAGCACGAGGAACGGGATCGCCAGCATCGCATCGACGATCCGGCTCAGCGCTGCGTCCACCGTGCCGTGCGCGAAGCCCGCCGCGAGTCCCGCGGGCACGCCGATGAGTGCCGCGATGAGCACCGAGACCACACCGGCCAGCAGGCTCGCGCGGGCGCCGAAGATCACCCGTGCGAGCTCGTCGCGCCCGATCTCGTCCGTGCCCATCCAGTGCGCCCAGGAAGGTGGCTGGCGGATCGCGGACCAGTCGGTCGCGGTCGGGCTCACGGGGGAGATCAGGGGCGCCGCCACCGCCACCGCGACGAAGAGAAGACAGAGAGCAAGGCCCAGCATCGCCGAGCGGTGAGCGAGAAACCGCCCGAGCACGACCCGTGCCGGGCTTTCCGGGACGGGAAGGGCGGGGGCAAGGACGGTGCTGCTCATCCCGCAGGCACTCTCATGCCTGGCGCATCCGCGGATTGATCAGGAGATAGAGCAGATCGGTGAGCAGATTGAGCACGACATAGAGCAGCGCAGTCACCAGCACGACGCCCTGGATCACCGGGTAATCGCGATTGAAGACCGCATCCACGACGAGCTTGCCGAAGCCCGGCACGGAGAACACCTGCTCGGTGAGCACGGCGCCGGAGAGCAGCGTGCCGAGCTGCAGCCCGCCCAGCGTCACCACTGGAATGAGCGCATTGCGCAGCGCGTGGCGCAGCACGACCACAGGCTCGGAGAGGCCCTTGGCGCGCGCGGTGCGCACATAATCCTGCCCGAGTGCCACCAGCATCGCGCTCCGCGTATGGCGCATCAGGATCGCCGCGATCGCATTGCCGAGGACGAAAGCCGGCATCACGGTGGTCGCGAGCGAGCGTACCCAGTTCTGGGTCAGCGGCACATAGCCCGAGGGGGGCAGCCAGCCGAGCCAGACCGAGACCACCAGGATCATGACGATGCCGAGCCAGAAGGTCGGGATGGAAAGCCCGAAGAGCCCGACGCCATTGGCAAGCCAGTCCCAGGCGGTATTTCGTTTCGCTGCAGAGAGGATTCCCATCGGCACGCCGATGATCACGGCGAAGACGAAGGCCATGACCGCAAGCTGCGCCGTGACCGGCAGCTTCTGCGCGACCAGAGCGGCCACCGGCTCCTGAAGCCGCCAGCTATAACCGAGATTCCCGTGCAGCAGATCGCCGAGCCAGTGGAGATACTGCACGGGGATCGGCCGGTTCAGCATCAGCTCATTGCGGATCTGGGCGACGACCTGCGGATCGCCCGCGCTCTCTCCGGCGATGATCAGCGCCGGATCGCCCGGCATGAGCTGCTGCAAGCCGAAGACGATAATGCTGACGAGGAAAAGAGTCGGCAGGACCTGCGCGAGTCGGGAACCGAGAGAGAAGCGCATCATCTTCGCCCGCTCGCCTCAATCCCTCCAACTCTCTAATTCGCCCCGCCGGATTTCGCCATCTCCAGGCCCTGGAGGCGGATGATCCCATCGGGCACCTGTTCGAATCCCGTCAGGGCCTTCTTCATGCCGACGATATTGCCGAGCGCCCAGAGATAGAGAACGGGCATCTCCTTCCGCTCCTCGACCCAGAGCTGCCCATAGGTATCGCGCCGCTTGGCGATATCGGTGGTGAGCCGCGTCTGATCGAGCAGCCTGTCCACCACGGGATCGGAGAAGCCGCCATAATTGAAGCCGAAGCCTGTGTGCAGGAACGAATAGACATTCCCATCCGCATCCGCCCGGCCAGACCAAGCGAGCATGTAGGCCTGAAAATCTCCCGCCCGCCCGGCGGCCAGGGAAGAGGCGAACTCCATCGCCTGGATCCTGAGGTCGAACCCGGCAGGCTGGACCATGGACTGGATCACCTGAGCGGCCTGAAGCAGATCAGGGCTGTTCGGCACGATCATCGTGACCGGGATCGGCGGCTTGAATCCCGATGAAGCCACCAGCTTCTTCGCCGCCCCGATATCCCGCGGCAGCGGCTGGATCGAAGGCACATAGAAGGGGGAGATGGGCGGATCGGCCTGGGCGATCGGTTGAAAAAGACCATTATAGACCACCTGGATCAACGCCTTGCGGTCGATCGAAAGCGCGAAGGCACGCCGCAGGTCGGCGCTTTCGCCGATCGGGCTCTTGGCCATGGGTCCATGCCCGGTATTGAAGGTGATCCCCTCATAGCCGAGCGAGTCATCCATCACGAGCCTGAGCTTGGGATCCTTCTTCACCGCCGGCGCGTCCGTCGGCACGATATATTCGACGAGATCGAGCGTGCCCGCCTGGAGATTGGCGAGCCGGACAGCGGAATTGACGATCGGCTCATAGACCACGCGGGCGAAATGGATGGATTTGGCGTCCCAGTAGCCGGGGAAGCGTTGAAGCTCGATCTCCTGCTCCGGAACGCGCCTGACGAAACGGAAGGGCCCGGCGCAGACCGGATGCAGCCCGAACTTCGTTCCCGCCTGCTCCGCCGCCTCGGGGGCGACGATGATCCCGGCCCGGTCGGCGAGCTGAGAAAGCAGGGGAGCGTCGGGGGATTTCAGCACCAGCTCGACCGTCAGCGGATCGATGACCTCGATCGTGCCGATGGCATTGATCTCACCCTTGCGCAGGCTGCCCGGCAGCGTGAGATCCCGCATCAGGGTGTATTTCACCGCGGCGGCGTCGAGCTTTTCTCCGTCCTGGAAGCGCACGCCGGGGCGCAAATGCAGGACCAGGTGCGTCGGGTCCTTGTACTCGTAGCCCGTCGCGAGCCGCGGCACGAGATCGAGCTTGCTGTCGTAATCGAAGAGCTTGTCGCACATGCTGGCGAACACGATTCGCCCGACATAGCTGCCGCTGAGCGCGGGATCGAGAATGTCAGGGTCCTCGCGCAGCCCGATCCTGAGCGTCTGGGCGAAAGCCGGCCGCGACACGGCGCCGGAGAGCAGGCAGGCCATGAGGAACGCCGCGGCCGAAGCCGCGAGGAAGGTGCGTCGCATCGAGAAGCCTCCGGTCTTGCCGCTGGCGCGGGGATGCCTCTTTTGTGCGTCGCGGAATCGAGGCTGGCAAGAAGAAGCCGAGAAATTTACGCTTGCGGAACGCCTTCGCGGGCGATCGCCGCCTCGATCACGGTCCAGTCGAACACGCCGCTTCCATTGTCCCGCCCGGGCAGGAAGCGGCGGATCACGGCGAAGCGCTCGCGGCTCACGCGGTGGAGCCGCTTGAGCTCGGCGAGCGGGTCCGGATGGTCGTCCACCCGGAGATCGAGGTCGGGGTAGGGGTCCCGCGTCGCGATTTTGAGTGCCGCGGACTGCCGGCCACGCTTGTCCCCGCCCGCCGCCTCACCGGCCTCCAGCGCCGCGAGCAGCCGTTCTGCGAGCGGGCCGCGCGCCACCTCGAACGCGGCGAGTGTTTTTTCCAGAACCGCCGGACCGGCCAGCATGTTGCCGGCGAGCGAGACATCCACCCCGCCCAGCATCCCGCACCAGGAGATGCATTCCGCCCCGGTGTGCTGGGCCATGCGGCCTTGCGCGTCGAGGATATGGAGCTGCCGATGAGCCCGCCCGGCATCGGCACCGACCAGCGCCGCGAGCACCTCCTGCGGCGCCTCGCCCAGCCTGAGCCGTTTCATCCCCTCCACGGCATACATCGGGTTGACGAGCGCCTGGGTCGCCAGCGCCGCCACCCCGCCCTCGACATGTATGCAGAGCGCGCCCACCGCGAAGAAGCGGGTGGCGACGGCGGCACCGAGCGCCCCGGATTGCGGCTCGCGCGCGAGGATCGACCACGTCATGCCCCATCCTCGCCGCGCCGCTTCCACCCCGCAAGCCGGGCCGAGCGCATGAGAGAGGGTTCGACGAAATCCAAGTGGTGCCACCTGCGATGCGGAAGAGCGGGATCCATGAGCCCGGGGCAATGCTCGAAATTGAGACGGACCAATTGATTAATATTCTGATATAGGAATAAAATAATGGTATGCGAAGCGGCAGGGAGGGTTGTTCCGTGACCCGCACGATCGGCATCATCGCTGCCCTTGTCGCTGCAATTGTCCTGGCTGGCTCGCACAAGGCGGCAGAAGCACAGACGGAATTTCCGCCCCCGCAAGGCAAGGGGCCCGTTGTCGTCGTCGTTTCCGGCCAGTTGGGCGCGGCCTACTACGTGTCTCCGGCCAAAGACATCGCCGCCCTCGGCTACGATGTCGTGTTGCTTGACGGCAATGCGATGGCGGGAAGCCACGGTCAGGCACTGTTGGCCGCCGTCCAGAGAGCGCAAGGCAGTCCTCGTGGAAATCCCGGCAAGGTCGGGATGGTCGGTTTCTCGCTCGGCGGCGGGGAAGCGCTTTTCTATGGCTCACGGAGGCCGGATCTGGTCTCGGTCATTGTCGCATGGTACCCGCTCACCTCCCCGATACGAGACCCCGCGAGCTTCGTGGCTGGAATCAAGGTTCCGGTCCTGATGTTCGCCGGTGAGCTGGATCACTACAAGAATTGTTGCCTGATCGGCACCGCGCGCGGGCTCGCCGCCGCCGCCAGCGCGCAGGGCGCGCCGCTCGAGGTGGTCACCTACCCCAATACCCAGCACGACTTCATTTTTTCAGGACCGAACTACAACGCGGCAGCGGCGGCCGACAGCTGGCGAAGGGCGGAGGCGAGGCTTGCCCAATATCTTGGGCACTGAGCATGGGAGGCATTTCCCGGCCTTCATGAGATCGGGCCGGGAGGGATAGGCGCGCGGGGCCCACTCTGCCGGGTCTCTCCGCGGAAGCCTGTTGCTTGCCGGGAGGAGAAAAACCCCCGATCCTGGCATGGCGTCTCTTTCCCCGCGCGAGGCAAGGCTCACGATGGTGGATGCTCCCGAACGGTCTGCCGGCCCGCCGTGGGCGCCGCGTGCTCCGGCGCGATGACGGCGCGGGGAGACGACAAGCGTACCCCGCCCAGCTTTGCGCCGCCGGGGGAACGTCGCCAGCATCTCGAGCTCGCGCTTACCGTTGCCCTGCTGGCGCTCCTCATCTTCGCCGCGTTCGTGGTGCTGCGACCCTTCATCACGGCGGTGCTCTGGAGCGTCGTGCTCGTGGTCGCGACCTGGCGCGGCTATCAGCGGCTCGAGGTCCTGCTTGGCGGCAGGCGCCGGCTTGCGGCTCTTCTCGCCACGCTCATCCTGGCGGTCATCCTGGTGGTGCCGCTCCTGCTCATCGCCGGTCGCCTTGCCGAAGCTCTGGCCCGTGTCGCCTCTCATCTCAGGGTCTTCGTCGAGCAGGGGCTTGAGCCGCCTGTCTGGCTTGGCGAGGTTCCGCTGGTCGGCCACTATCTCCTTTCCGAGTGGCACCGCCTGCTCAGCGACGACGCGGCCTTGCAGCGGCTGATCGGCACGGAGATACGCCCGCTCATCCTCTGGCTGCTCGGCGCCTTCGCCACGCTCGGCACCGGCATGCTCCAGGTCGCGCTCGCCGTGTTCTGCACGCCCTTCTTCTATCTCGGCGGGCCCGGCGCGGCGCGGCGCGGCCGCGACATGCTGCGCCATCTCGCCGGAGACCGCGCGGATGAGCTGATCACTGTGGCACATCTCACACTGCGCGGGGTGGTGGTCGGTGTCCTCGGCGCGGCGGCGGCGCAGGGCCTGCTGGCGGGCCTCGGTTTCTGGGTGGCGGGGCTGCCAGAGGCGACGCTGCTCGGCATCGCCACTTTCTTTGCCGGCATCATCCCCAATGTCGCCTTCCTTGTCCTCCTGCCGGCGACGGTCTGGGCCTTTTACGAGCTCGGCACGGCCTGGGGCATCGGGCTCCTGGTGTGGAATTTCGGGATCGTCGGCCAGATCGACAGCGTCATCCGCCCGATGGTCATCGCCCGCGGCACCCGCATGCCGCTGCTGCTCATGCTCTTCGGCGTGATCGGCGGACTCGGCGCCTTCGGCTTTCTTGGCATTTTCCTCGGCCCGACACTGCTCGCCCTGCTCTATACTCTCATCCGCGACTGGAGCCCGGAGGAGACCGATTGCTGAAAACCCGGGCGTGCGCGGCTTCTCTTCGTTGATGCCGATCAATGTCCTCGGGCCATGATTGCGAAAAAGCCGCGACACCCTGAACGAGGTACAAGGGAGATCGATATGTCCGCGACGACGGGCCTCGGCCCCATCCTCGACTATTGGCAGGATGTCTGGCAGCGCAGCATCCTTTTTCTCGATGTGCTGCGCGAGCGTGGCAATACGACCCTGGCGCACAATGCCCTTGCCGTGCCGCATGTCCTAAGCTTCAAGGTTGAGCCCGTCATGGACGGGCGCACATTGCCCCGCCCGGTCAATTACGGTCTCGCGCGGATCATCCCGCCCGATGGGAAAGAGCCCGATCCGACGAAACGGCCTTTCATCGTCGTCGATCCGCGCGCGGGGCATGGGCCGGGCATCGGCGGGATGAAGCAGGAGAGCGAGATCGGCGAGGTGCTGGCCGCTTGCCATCCCTGCTACTTCATCGGCTTCCTGCCCGAGCCCGTTCGCGGGCAAACCGTGGAGGATGTCTGCCTCGCCGAAGCGGCCTTCGTCGCTGAGGTCGCGGCACGCCACAAGGAGGCGGAGGGCAAGCCCGCGATCATCGCCAATTGCCAGGCGGGTTGGCAGATCATGATGATGGCGGCGATCCGGCCCGAACTCGCCGGCCCGATCTTGCTGGCCGGCGCGCCGCTTTCCTACTGGGCGGGCGTGCGCGGACGCAATCCGCTGCGCTATCTCGGTGGCATGCTCGGCGGCACCTGGCTCACCGCGCTTGCGGGCGACCTCGGCAACGGCATCTTCGATGGCGCAAATCTCATCGCCAATTTCGAGGCTCTCAATCCCGCCAACACGCTGTGGGGAAAATCCTACAACGTCCACTCCAAGATCGACACGGAAGCGTCCCGCTTTCTCGATTTCGAGACCTGGTGGGGCGGCCCGGTGCTGCTCGATGCCGGGGAGATGCAATGGATTGCGGACAATCTCTTCGTCGGCAACAAGCTCACGGCTGGCGATCTGCGCACCAGCGCGGGATTGCGCATCGATCTTCGCAATGTCCAATCGCCGATCATCGTGCTCTGCTCATGGGGCGACAATATTACTCCACCGCAACAGGCGCTCGGCTGGATCACCGATCTTTATGACAACGAGGAAGATCTCGTCGCCAGCGGTCAGACCATCGTCTATACGCTGCACCAAACCATCGGCCATCTCGGCATTTTCGTCTCAGGCAGAGTCGCCAGCAAAGAGCATGGCGAGTTCACGAACTGCATGGACATGATCGATCTGATGCCGCCCGGCCTCTATGAGGCGGTCATCACCGAGGTCGATGAAGACACCGCAAATCCCGAGCTGATCCGGGGCCGCTACCTCTTCCGGCTGGAGGCGCGCACCTTCGATGCTATCCGTGCGCTCGGCGAAAACAGCGCGGAGGATGATCTTCGTTTTGCGACCGTGGCGCGGGTTTCGGAAATCACCCAGGGGCTCTACCGGACGATGCTCGCCCCTGTGATCAGCCCGCTGGTGACGGAAGCGGGGGCCGAGGCGTTGCGGGCGCTCCATCCGCACCGCGTGCGTTTCGCCATGTTCTCGGACCGGAACCCGATGATGCAGCCGGTCAGGGCCCTGGCGCAGCGCGCGCGTGCGGAACGAAGGCCCGCGGCCGCAGACAATCCGCTGCTCGGTTTCGAGAAAGCCATGTCGTGCTGGATCACGGATATGCTCGAGACATAGGGCAGGGTGCGGGACATGACGATGGAGGCGACCTTCCTCAATCTCTATGGTGCCCCGCTGCTTCAGGCGATGGTCGGTTTCGGCCCGCAGGAAACCGCGCCCCGCCGGCGCATCGCGCGCGACCTGGCCCTGGAAGCCACCGAGGCGAGGCGGCGTGCCGAGCTCGAGCAACGTTTCGAGCGTGGCGGCACTCTCGAAGCCGCGATCCGGGCCCTTATCTACATTCGGCTGCCGGAAGGCACGGTCGATGAACGCGGCTTTTCCGTGCTGCGGGCGATCCGCGCGGCGCGGCCGGCGGAGAAGCGCCGCAGCGTGAGCGAGCTCAAGACACTGTTCCGGGATCAGTATCTTCTCCTTCGCCTCGACGAGGCGCGGGCCGTTGCGGCGATCCCGAAGCTTCTGGCGGAAAGCGGAGAGGAACGGGGCGCCTGGCTCGATGCGCTGAGGAGGGTCCTTGCTGCGCCGGGAGTGCTATCCGAGGCGGCCCAAAAACGCTTGCGGGAAATCGAGAGGCTGTTCGGCGCCGTGCCCGAGGTCACGCCCCCTTCGGTCGTGCCCCTTAGGGTCATGCCCCCCGCGGTCACGCCCCCCACGGTCACGCCCGTGGGGTCACAACCAGGGCCGCTCTCGTCGGACGACAAAAAAACAAAAACACAACTCCACTGAAGCCGGCCAGAGAGAAGAGGTCCGTCAGCGTTTCTTGCCGGGAAGGGTCTCTTCCCGCCGCCGGCGCAGCGCCTCGTCGACATTCGCCGGAGCCTCGCCCGCCGGAGTTCCCCCTTCCGGCACCTCGGGCATTCCCGCGAACCTCTCGGCGAGGGCTCGCACGAGATCCGCGCGGGCGACGATGCCGACCAGCCTGCCATCGCGGAGCACCGGGACACGCTTGATGCCCTTGCTCGTCATCAGGTGCGCGACCTCGCGCGCCGGTGTCTCCTCACTGACCGTCACCACGCCCGTCGACATCACGGCTTTGACCTTGTTCCGCGCGTCGCGGATGTCCGCAAGGAAGCTCGGCGCGATATTCCCGCCCTCGGCCAGCATGTCGAGCCACCGTGCCTGCTTCTCGCTATATCCTTCGTGCCAGCGCACCAGGTCGCCCTCGGTGAGCATGCCGACGATCGTGCCGGCATCATCGACCACGGGCAGGCCGCTGATGCCGCGTTGAGCCATCAGCCGCACCGCCTCCATCAGCGAGGTATCGGGATGCACCACGGCAACGTCCCGCGTCATCAATTCTCTGGCCGTAACGACGGTCTCGTCGAACATCGTTCCCATCCCTCCTCTCTGCGACGCCCAAGCCCGCCTCTCACTCACCTATGGCGCCACGTCCGAACCTTGACGCGGATCAATGCCGTGCGCTGCGCCGGCGGTCAACAACCGGCGGCCTTTTCAGCGGGCGAACGGCCGGTCTATGAATATCCGAAACAATAGCGACCCGCGGGGCAGCAGTTCCGGGGAGGTTCGCTCCTTACCTTTCCATGGTCGGAGGAGCGTGGAGCCAGGAAAAGGAATTGTCCATGAACGCTGCCAAGAACAAGAAAGAAAACAGGATCGAAGCTGAAGCCGTTCCGAAGGACGGCAAGCTCAAGTTCAAGGATTATGCGCGGGAACTGACCCGGCTGCATGTCGAGCTGGTCCAGCTCCAGCAATGGGCGGTTCACCAGGGCAGGAAGATCTGCGTCGTGTTCGAGGGCCGTGACGGCGCAGGAAAGGGCGGGGTGATCAAGGCCATTACCGAGCGGGTGAGCCCGCGGGTGTTTCGCGTCGTCGCCCTTCCCGCGCCGACCGAGCGTGAAAAATCGCAGATGTACGTCCAGCGCTATCTCCCCCACCTGCCCGCTGCCGGGGAGATCGTGATCTTCGATCGCAGCTGGTACAACCGTGCCGGGGTCGAACGGGTGATGGGGTTCTGTGAGGAAAGCCAGGCGCGGCGATTCCTTGAGCAGGTGCCGGCCGTGGAGAAGGCGATCGTCGAGTCGGGGATCACTCTGCTGAAATACTGGCTTGAAGTCAGCGAGGATGAGCAAACACGGCGACTGGAAGCCCGCATCGATGATGGGCGCAAGATCTGGAAGCTCTCACCGATGGATCTCAAATCCTATAGCCGATGGTACGATTATTCGCGGGCCCGGGACGAAATGTTCATGGCGACCGACACCGCATGGGCGCCCTGGTTCGTGGCCCGCTCGGATGATAAGCGGCGAGCACGGCTCAACATCATTTCCCATATGCTCAGCCACATCCCTTACGAGGCGATGCCGCAGGAGAAGGTGAAGTTGCCGAAGCGGCAGAAGCCGCATGGCTACCGCGAACCCGATTATCCGTACAAGTTTGTCTCCGAGAGGGTTTGGCCTTCACGAACGGAAGCCTCCTGATCAGGGAGAAGTCACTGCGGTTTTGGAGGGGAGGGTGTTCCGGTCTCCGCGGGGACGGCGGCCTCGGCCTCCGCTTTCAGGTGCGGATAGAGCGAGGTGAGCGCCACCAGAACCCCATTGGTCCAGCCGAAGCCGATCTGTGTCGCGTATTCGCCGCCGCGGCCTTCATCGCCGCCCGACGTGGTCACGTTGTATTTCTCCACCAGCTTTGCATTTTGCTGGTAGCCGGCGATGTTCTTATGGACCCATCGGGTGGCGATCTCCTCGGCGAGCGGGCCGTAGCCGTAATCGCGCAGCCCCGAGACGGCGATCCATTGCAGCGGTGCCCAGCCATTGGGCGCATCCCATTGCTGCCCGCTATCCACGAGGCTCGTGGCCAGCCCGCCCACGTCGAGAAGTTTCCGCTGCACGGTTTCCGAAACAATCTTCGCCTCGCGCGCGCTCGCGACATGGAGAAAGAGCGGGTAGAGCGTGGCGGCGGTGATATCGCCGGTGAGCCTGCCGCTCCGCCACAGATAATCGGTGAAGACACTCTTCTGCGGATCCCACATCAGCCGGCGGATCGCCTCGGCGCGTTGCTCCGCGCGGTGGCGGAAGGAATCGGCCTCCGCAGTCTCTCCCTTCAGCTTGTATGCTTCCGAGAGGGTTTCCTCGAGATGGACGAGCAGGCTGTTCAGATCCACCGGCAGGATCTCGGTCGTGCGCACGCTCGCGAGCGTCTTGCCATCGGCAAGCCATCGTGAGCTGAAATCCCAGCCGGATTCGGCCGTCGCCCGAAGATCACGGCAGACGATCTCCGGCGGCCGGCCCGAAGCGGCGACGGTCCGCACATCCTCGAGATAGGATTCGTCGCGCGGCACATCGCGCGCATCCCAGTAGCGGTTGAGCAGCGTGCCGTCGGCAAGCCGCACGACATTGCGAAAAGCATGGCCGGGCGCGAGGGAATCCGCCCCCTCCATCCAGAAATCCCATTCCTTGCGCAGCTCCGGAAGATAGCTCGCGAGGATCCGGTTGCCGTCCGTCGCGGCAACCAGATCGACCATCAGCGAGAAGAAAGGCGGCTGAGAGCGGCTGAGATAATAGCTCCGGCTGCCGTTTGGAATCATGCCGTAATGATCGATCTCGTAGGCAAAATCCTTCAGCATGTCGATCGCGAGGCGGTGCTGCCCATCCTTCAGCAGGCCGAGCATCGTGAAGTAGGAATCCCAGTAATAGACCTCGCGGAACCGTCCGCCCGGCACGACATAGGGATAGGGCAATGGCTGCAGGGTCGAATAGGCCGGCACCGAGGAAGCAGCTTGCTGGAGGCGCGGCCAGAGGCTCGCCACATAGTCGAGCAGATGCTCGCCGCGTGCCGCCGGCGTGATGACGGGGCCCTTCGGCGTCGGCCCTGTGAAATGCTGGCGGACGAAGGCGCTGAGGCTGAATCCCGGCATGCTCTTTGCGGCGAGATACGCCTTCAGGATCTTGGCCGGCGGGGCGTCCGGGATCATGTCCGGGAAGGTTTTGCTGTCCGGGAAGATCGCGGCAAGCTCGACATCGCTGTAAAGCTGTCCGTACTCGATGGAGGGTGGCGTGGTGTAGGCCGGCCCGACCGTTTGCGCGCGGAGCGGGCAGGCCGCGAAGCAAGCCGCCGCTATGGCGCCGAGCCATGCGGCCCGGCATGGCCGGGTTTGCCGGTCTTCCTCTCGCGGGCGGATCTTTTGCATGTCCGCTGAGCAGATTAGAGCCTGATCCATGCAATCTTCTACTGTTAAATCACGTTTGGGCGGAAGCACGGCACCGCGACTTCCCGCACTTGTCACGGTATTGACCTGAACGATATTGCCGGCGCGCCTTTCGCCGGGCGCATTTTGAGCCCGATCGCGATCGTTCGGCGCGGCATTCAGTCTTGCCGGGTTCTTACAGAGCGCCTAGAATTTCGTTGCTTCCCCGTTCGTATCACAACGGAAAACACCTCAATACGCGGCCGGGGATGGGAAGACGCGAAACGTTGCGTCCGGAAGCTTGCGCATTCGATAAGAAGTCGGATGAAGCGCGTCGCGTAGGAGAGCCAGGGTATGCCGCAGCCATCCGGGAAAATGGCGCGAGGTCCGGCGTTGCCCAAGTGGAAAGACCGCGGCGATATGGTCTTTGTCCCCGGCGGCACCTTCCTTATGGGCTCGGACCGGCATTATGCCGAGGAAGCGCCCGCTCATCGCGTGACGGTAGACGGGTTTTGGATGGACAGAACGCCGGTGACGAACCGCCAGTTCCGCGAGTTCATCACGGCAACCGGCTATGTCACCTTCGCGGAGATCCCGCCCGATCCGAAAGACTATCCGGGCGCGCTGCCACACATGCTCTATGCCGGGTCCCTGGTATTCCGGGCGCCCAGGGGGCCCGTTGATCTTCGTGACTGGTCGCAGTGGTGGACCTATCTCAAGGGCGCCGATTGGCGCCATCCCTGCGGGCCAGGGACGACCATCGATGCTCTCGACGAGCATCCGGTGGTCCATGTGTCCTTCGCCGACGCGCTTGCGTACGCCAAGTGGGCCGGCAAGAACCTGCCGACGGAAGCGGAATACGAGTACGCGGCACGCAACCAGCTCGATGGCGCCGATTATGCGTGGGGTGACGAGCTGGCGCCTCACGGCCGGCACGTGGCGAATACCTGGCAGGGGGCGTTCCCGCACGAAAACCTGGCCGAGGACGGCTACGAGCGCACCTCACCCGTGACGGCCTTTCCGGAGAATCGTTACGGCCTCTTCGACATGATCGGCAATGTGTGGGAGTGGACGACCGACTGGTATGCTCCCAGGCACCGGGAAAAATCCTCGCAAGCCTGCTGCACACCGGTCAATCCTCGCGGCCCGCGTGCGGAGGAAAGCTACGACCCGCAAATGCCGCAAATCAGAATTCCGCGCAAGGTGGTGAAGGGCGGCTCTCACCTCTGTGCTCCCAACTACTGCCGACGCTATCGACCTGCTGCCCGCCACGCTCATCCCATCGACACATCCATGAGCCATATCGGCTTTCGATGTATCGCGAGAAGCTGATGCCAGATAGGCGGGAGGCGGAACGATGACGGAAGCCGATCCGCAGGATCTGGGTCTCCTGGCCAAGCTGGTGATTGCGCTTGCCTTTCTGTTGCTGGTCGGCGGCTTGCTGTGGCACGGTATCACGAGCGCGGTCCTCCAGCGTTTCTGGCACGACCTCATCGCGCGTCCGGATGCGCCGATGAGGTTCCGCTTTATTCTTCAGCCATTGATGGCAACGATCGCCGCTTTCCACGACGGTCTGAAGGATGCTCGGACCGGCCGCTCCCCTTATTTCTGGGCGATCCTGAGCAAGCGAGGCCGGCGTGTCGAGCGGCTGCGTGAGGGAGTGAACGCGACTGCCCGGATCATCCTGCTCGGGCTTGCGATGGACATGATTTACCAGGTCATCGTTCTGAAGACCTTCTATCCCAACGAGGCACTCGTCGTCGCGTTGCTGCTTGCGTTCATGCCATACGTGGTCATTCGCGGGCCGGTCGCACGAATCGCGGGCCGCTCGCGCGGAGGCACGTCTCCACACGGCATCTCCTGAGAGCGCCGGCGCGCACCGCCAGCAGAAGGGAACTTTTCATGTCGGAGTCTCCCACCGCAACGGGTGCAGGCAGATTCGAGGTCAGGGTCACGTCGGACAGCCATTTCGGCTGGATCCGCACCCGCCTCAGCCTCGAGCGCACGATGATGTCATGGCTGCGGACGGCCGTCTCGCTGATCGGCTTCGGCTTTGCGATCGTCCAGTTCTTCGAGCGAATGCAGAATTTCCCCGCCAGCCAGCACGCGAGGCTTCCGGGCGCGCCGTACTATTTGGGGCTGGCGCTGATCGCAAGCGGAATCCTCGCGCTTATCATATCGATCTGGCAATATCGATGGACGGTCCATTATCTTTGGAGCGGATCATTCTCAGCAATAGCGGGAATGTCCGATGAGAGAATGACCAAGGAAGGGAAGCAATCGCCGGTCATCGCGATCACTGTCCTTCTCATCTTCATCGGCCTCTTTGCCTTCTTTGCCGTCCTTCTGCGTCTTGTCTAGCCGTCCAGGCCAAGCAACCGCTCCCTCGCAGCCTTCCGATATCACCAGATCAATGAAAAGGAGACTGAGATGGCAAAATCCGGTAAGCCGAATATCCTCGTCATCTGGGGCGACGATATCGGAATCACGAACCTGAGCTGCTACAGCGACGGATTGATGGGTTACCGAACCCCGAATATCGATCGCATCGCCAAGGAGGGCGTGCGGTTCACCGATTCATACGGCGAGCAGAGCTGCACTGCCGGCCGCGCCTCCTTCATGACCGGCCAGTGCGGGCTCAGGACCGGCCTGACCAAGGTGGGGTTGCCCGGCGCGGATCTTGGCGCGCGCGCGGAAGACCCGACCATCGCCGAACTGCTTAAGCCGCTCGGCTATACGACCGGCCAATTCGGCAAAAACCATTTCGGCGACCGCGACGAGCATCTGCCGACGATGCACGGATTCGACGAATTCTTCGGCAATCTCTATCATTTGAACGCGGAGGAGGAGCCGGAGCTGCCGGATTACCCGCCGGAGAAGGATTTTCCGAATTTTCGCAAGAATTTCGGCCCGCGTGGGGTGCTGCATTGTTGGGCGGACGGAAAAGGCGGGCAGAAGATCGAAAATACCGGCCCGTTGACGAAGAAGAGGATGGAAACGGTCGATGAGGAATTCCTTGCCAGCGCGGGAGAATTCATCAAGAAGGCTCATGGCTCGGGACAGCCTTTCTTTCTCTGGTTCAATACCACGCACATGCATTTCCGCACGCATACGCGCAAGCAGGACCTCGGTCGTGCGGGGCGCTGGCAATCTCCCTATCACGATACGATGCTTTACCATGACGAGTGTGTTGGCAAGCTGCTCGATCTGCTCGATGAGCTCGGCATTACCAAAGATACCATCGTCATGTATTCCACCGACAATGGCCCCCACATGAACTCATGGCCTGATGCCGGAATGACACCGTTCCGCAGCGAAAAGAACACGAATTGGGAAGGCGCCTTTCGCGTGCCTTGCCTCCTGCGCTGGCCGGGAATGATCCCCGCCGGCACGGTCTCGAACGAGATCGTGAGCCACCTCGATTTCCTGCCCACCTTTGTCGCGGCTGCGGGCGACCCGGATATCAAGGAAAAGCTCCTGAAGGGCCACAAGGCGGGCGAGAAGACCTTCAAGGTCCATCTCGATGGCTATAACCTTCTCCCCTATCTCACCGGCAAGGAGCAGAAGAGCCCGCGGCCGGGCTTCTTCTATTTCAACGATGATGGCGATCTGGTCGCGCTGCGCTACGACAATTGGAAGGTCGTTTTCATGGAGCAGCGCGTTCAGGGCACTTGCCAGATCTGGGCCGAACCGTTCGTGACGCTTCGCGTGCCGAAGATGTTCAATCTGCGGACCGATCCGTTCGAGCGCGCGGATATCACGTCGAACACCTACTGGGACTGGATGTTCGATCATGTCTACCTGCTCGTCCCCGCCCAGCATATCGTGGCCGAGTTCCTCGCGACCTTCCGGGAATTCCCGCCGCGCCAGAAGCCTTCGAGCTTCACGATCGACCAGGTGGTGGCAAAAATGCTCGAGACGGCGGCGGGCGGAAAGCACTGAAAAAGCAATAAATCAGAATGGCTTCTGGTGGATCGCATCGCGACTCCACCAGAAACCGCATGGCTCTCTAATAGGTCGCGCGCCCGCCCGAAATGTCGAACACGCCGGCGGTGGAGAAGGAGCACTCCGTGCTCGCAAGCCAGCAGACGAGCGCTGCTATCTCCTCGACGGTGCCGAAACGCCCCATCGGAATCTTGCTTTTCATGTAATCGATCTGCGCGTCGGTCATCTGCTCGAAGATTGGCGTGGCCACCGCCGCCGGCGTCACGCAGTTGACGCGGATGCCTGTGCCGGCAAGTTCCTTGCCGAGCGATTTGGTGAGTCCGATCACGGCCGCCTTGGCCGCGCTGTAGGCAGGCGCGTTCGGATTGCCCTCCTTCCCCGCGATCGAGGCGATGTTCACGATCCGCCCGTAATCGTGGCGTTGCATCAGCTTCACGATCGCGCGGCAGCAATAGAAAACGCCGTGAACGTCGATATCGAAGACGCGACGCCATTCGGCGGGCGGGTATTCCCATGTCGGCATATTCGGCCCGGTGATCCCGGCCGAGGTCACCAGAATATCGATCCGCCCGAGCGACGCGTTCGTCTCGGCCGCCGCCTGATCCACGGCATGCGCATCCGCCACGTCCATGGCAAGTGCGTGCGCGGCCCGGCAGGCGGCGCGTGCCCGTTCGAGCGCCGCTTCATCACGGTCCCAGATGCTGACGCGGGCTCCCTCGCCGGAAAGCCTGGCGGCGATCGCCTCGCCGATCCCCGAGGCGCCGCCGGTCACCACCGCCGTCCTGCCGGCGAACCGTTCCCCAAAATGCATGGCTTGACTCATGTCCGCTCCTTCAGGGGCTTTCGTCGTGCGCCGTCAGTGGGGCGAGCGCGTCCTGCGCGCGGGCGACCGCAGCCGCTTCCGGATAGACCGTGACGGCGCGGCCCCCCTGCCATTGCATCAGCAAGGCGGAGGCGCGCCGGTTTTGTCCGTTCGCGTCGAAGGAGGCTCCCCAGCCATTGGCCGTGGTGTGGCAGGGGATGTCGCTCGCCAGCACCGCCGCGTGCAGCTTCGCCCCATCGGTGCCACCGGCCCGCGCGATCGCCGCGAAGAAAAAGCCGGCCCCGACATAGGCGGCAAGGCTCAAGCCCGAACGCGGATCGGCGCCATATTGCGTGCGGTAGGCGGCCGCCACCGCGCCTGCGCCGGGTGCCCCTTTTTCATTCACGGCGTAGGGCGGGAAATCGGCGGCCATGGTGCCATCCATCACGGCCCCCACGGCCTGGCGTGTGTCTTCCATCGAATAGGCGGGCCCGGACCCGATCACCATCCTCGGCCGCCAGCCCGCCTGCTGCATGGCGCGATAAAGCAGCACAACGTCGTCTGCCCCGCCGGTATGCAGCAGCACCTCGATCCCCGCCGCTTTGAGAGGGCGCAGGAGGGGCGTGAAATCCACCGTGTCCGCCGTGTAGCCCAGCGTCTGCGCCGGCGTGAGGCCGCGCTGCTTGCAGGCCGCTTCCTGCGCCACGGCGACCGCCTGGCCGAGTGCGTCGCTGCTGGCCAGCACCGCGAGCCGGAGCGAGGAAGGGCTCCGCCGCCAGAGGGGGGCCAGCACCTCCGCAACACCGGTGACCGAGACGGTACCGAAGACATCCGCCTGCGGACAACTCCGGTACACGGCCGGAACGGCCCGGCCCGTCACCGCAGCCCCCGTCGCGGTCAGCTCGAAATAGGGCACGCCTGCCAGCCCTGCCGCCTCCGACGCGGCGAGCGCGATCGAGGTCGTGCCGGTGCCGAAGATGGCTGCCACCTTCGCACTGCCGGTCAATGCCTTCACCGCATCGGCCGCATGGCCGGCATCGGGCGCATCCATCCGTTTCAATGTCACGGTGCGGCCGAGCAAGCCGCCGCCGGTATTGAGCTTATCGGTTGCCAACGCGAGGCCGCGGAAGCTCTCATCCCCGATCACCGCTGCCGGGCCGGTCAGCGGGAAGAGCGCGCCCATGGGGAGCGGCGGCGCACTCGCGTTGGTCTTGCGGGGGGCAGGCGTCGCCGCCCAACCGCGCCTGCCGAGGCCAATGAATATGGCCGAGGTGCCGGCCGCGGCTTGGCGGCGGGTGATGAGCATTCTCGTCTCCGGGGCGGGGCGGCGGTCGAGCGACAGGCAGGACAATCTTCCGCTCATCGCGCAAGCGCGCAACCGGGGAGTACGCTAATCACGCCTCTCTCTCTGCGGACCGGCCCATGCTGTTGCCCGAACGTATGACTGCCATCACCTTCGCCGCCCCAGGCGGACCCGACGTCATGAAACTCACGGAAGTCCCGCGCCCCACGCCTGGCGTCGGCGAAGTACTGATCCGCATCGCGGCCGCCGGCGTCAACCGTCCGGACATCCAGCAGCGCAAGGGTCTCTACCCGCCGCCGCCCGGCGCGAGCCCGATCCTCGGCCTGGAGGCAGCGGGCGAGGTCGTCGCGATCGGATCGGACGTAACTGAGTGGCATCTCGGAGATCGCGTCACGGCGCTCTGCAATGGCGGCGGCTATGCCGAATACTGCGCCGTGCCGGCAACACAATGCCTTCCCTGGCCGGTCGGGTTCGACGCGGTCAAGGCAGCCGCGCTTCCCGAGACCTTCTTCACCGTCTGGGCCAATCTCTTTGAGGCCGGTCGCCTCGCGCCGGGCGAGCGCGCACTGATCCATGGCGGGGCGAGCGGCATCGGCACGGTCGCGATCCAGCTCGGCCATGCGTTCGGCGCAACGATGTACGCAACCGCCGGCACGCTAGAAAAGCGTGCCGCCTGCCTTTGTCTCGGCGCCACCGCGGCGATCGATTACAAGACACAGGATTTCGCGGCCGAGATCGCCCGCCTGACCGATGGACGCGGCGTCGATGTGATCCTCGATATGGTCGGCGCACCCTATCTCGCGCGCGATGTTCGCGCCCTTGCCCGGGACGGGCGGCTGGTGCTGATTGCGTTTCAGGCGGGATCGAAGGTCGAGCAGTTCGACTTCCGGCCGGTGATGACGAAACGGCTGACCATCACCGGCTCGACCATGCGCCCACGCCCGACCGCGGAGAAGGGCGCCATCGCCGCGGCGCTTGCGGAAAAAGTCTGGCCGCTGCTCGACGCCGGGCGTGTCTCCCCTGTCATCTTCGCAAGCTTTCCGTTCGCGGAGGCGGAAGCGGCGCACCGCCTGATGGAGGAGGGAAGGCATATCGGCAAGATCGTGCTCATACGATGAGCCGGCCGAAAAACCGCCACAACCACCTGCTCGGCCGTCTCGTCCACCGACTCGGCCCCGGCCTCATCACCGGCGCTGCCGACGATGATCCAAGCGGCATCGCCACCTATGCCCAGGCGGGCGCGGCCTTTGGCTATGCGCTTGGCTGGTCAGTGGTGCTGACATTGCCCTTCATGGTCGCGGTGCAGGAGATCAGCGCCCGCATCGGCCGCGTCACCGGCGCAGGGCTCGGCGCCGCGCTCCGCCGCCATACGCCGCGGCCACTGCTTTTTCTTCTGATCGGGCTGCTCGTGCTCGCCAACCTCATCAATCTCGGCGCCGATATCGGCGCGATGGCCGATGCCGCCCGTCTCGTCCTTGGCGGCCCGCCCGAGGCCTGGGCGATCGCGACGGCGCTTTTCTGCGCGGCGACGGAGATTTGGATCAGCTACAGACGATACGCGATCCTGCTCAAATGGATGACGCTGGCGCTGATCGCCTACGTGGCGCTGCTGCTGGTGATCCGGCTGCCGCTCGGCGCGGTTCTGATCGGCGTCTTCGTGCCACGCGTCAGCCTCACGCCGGCGGCGCTGACGACGCTGCTCGCCGTGCTTGGCACCACCATCAGCCCCTATCTCTTCTTCTGGCAGGCCGCCGAGGAGGTCGAGGAAGAGGAGATCGCGCCCGATCCAAGGCCGCTCCGCGAGCATGAGGCGGACGCGCCCGCCGAGATCAGCCGCATCGGCTTCGATACCTGGGCGGGCATGGCCTATTCGAACTGCGTCGCGCTCTGCATCATCGTCGGCACCGCCGCCACGCTCCATGTCCGCGGTGTGGAGACGATCAACACCGCGGCGGACGCTGCCGCCGCCCTCATTCCCATTGCGGGCCGATTCGCGAGCCTCGTCTTCGCGCTCGGCATTTTCGGCACCGGACTGCTCGCGGTGCCGGTCCTCGCCGGGTCTTCCGCCTATGCGCTCGGCGAAGCCTCCGGCTGGCGTGTCGGGCTCGGCCGCCGTGCCCTCGAGGCGCGCGCCTTCTATGCCACCATTGGTGGGGCGACGCTTCTCGGCACGCTCATCATCTTTTCCCCGCTCAATCCGATGCGCGCGCTCTTCTGGTCGGCCGTGATCAACGGCGTGGTCGCGGTGCCGATGATCGTCGCAATGGTCCTGCTCGGCGGCAGCCGGGACGTCATGGGCACGCTGACGCTGCCGGCCTGGCTCCGGGTCTTCGGCTGGGGCACGGCGATCCTGATGGGCTTCGCCAGCGCCGGCCTGTTCTTTCCCTGATCAAATCCGCTCCCAGATCCCCGTCTCGTCGTCCAGGCGGTCCAGTTCGAGCCCTCGGAAATCCCCCCGCGAGACGATGCCCACCACCACCCCTTCGGCGACGACAGGCATATGGCGGAAGCCGCCATCCTGCATCAGCCGGAGCGCCTCGATCGCGGTCGAGCCTGGTGGCATCGTGTGCGGATTCCGCGTCATCACGTCGGTGAGCCGCAGGCTCGCCGCATTGTCGTGATGGCCGAGGCAGCGCACGGCGTCGCGGCCGGTGAAGATGCCAAGGAGATGGCCCGCCTCATCCGTCACCAACACGGCGCCGAAGCGCCGGGCATCCATCTCCCGGCACGCCTCGCCCAGGGTGGCTTCGGGCCGCATCGTCAGCGGCTTTTGCTTGCGCACGATTTCCGACATCGACCGATTGGTCATTCTCGTCACTCCCCGAAGGCGGATTCCTCGCGCGCCGGCCACGCGGCTCATCCGAGCCAGCGGAGCACGGGGGCGAGCCCCGCGACAAGCCCGAGGCCGGCCCCAAGGGCGGCCCCAAGGGCGGCAATGAAGAGCAGGCAAGCGCCCGTCACGACGCCCGGGATCCCCCGGAGCCGGAGATCCGGCGGCAGCGCCGTGCGCGCCAGATAGAGCAGCAGACCGAGGAGCCCCGGCAGCAGCACGGCATTCGCCACGCCCGCCGCGACGGCGAGCGAAACCAGATTGAGGCCCGAGGCCACGAGCCCACCGGCACCGAGCAGCATGATCACGATGGCGGCATAGAACCAGGGCGCCTCGGCAGGCCGATGCTCAAGCGAATGGCGCACGCCGAGCGCCTCGCCAAAGGCCCAGGCGAAAGCAAGGCAGGAGACGATGGCCGCCACCAGCGCGGCGCCGCTCAGGCCGAGCACGAAGACCGATCGTCCGGCGATGGGACCGAGCGTTACTGAGAAGGCTGCCTCGATCTCAGTCACGGAATGAAGCGGCGCGCCCGTTCCGAGCGTGGCGGCGGCCGCGATGAGGAGCGCGGCCGTGATCGCCTGGCAGAGCACCACGCCCACGAAGGTCTCAAGCCGCGCGGCCCGGATCTGTCCTGGCCCGAGCCCTTTATCGATGCTCGCCGATTGCTGATAGACGAGCGCCCAGGGAATGATGCTGGTGCCGAGATTGGCGGCAAGGAGCCAGAGAAAGCCGGGCTCCGCGAGCGGGATTGCGCGCGCGGCCGAGAGGATATGCAGCGGGTTCGGCCGCGCTTTCCACGCCATGACGAAAAAAGCGAGCTCGCAGAGACCGAAAGAGAGGGCGGCCCGCTCGACCGAGCGGTAGGAGCCGGTCGCGACAACGAGGACCAGCACGGCAACGGCGCAGGCAACGCTCAGCCTTGCTGGAAATCCGAGGGCCGCGCCCGCGCCGGCAAGCCCCGCCAGCTCGCTCACCAGGGCGCCGAAACTGCTGGCGGCGAGCGCGGCGAGAAGCAGCAGCGCCGCAGCGTGGCCCAGGTGGCGGCGTACCAGCTCCGCCAGGCCCTGCCCGGTGCCGAGGCCCAGCCTGAGAGCCAGTTCCTGAGCCAGGAACATGAACGGGATGAGCAGGAGATTCGGCAGAAGCAGCCGGTAGCCCCAGATGGCGCCGCTCTGCGCGACCGTGATGATGCTGCCGGCATCCGTGTCGGCGAGCATGGCGACGAGCCCTGGCCCGGCGACCCAGAGGAGCGGCCGCCAGAACGAACCCTTTGGCTCGATCTTCCTCGACAGGAGCTCACGCACGCCGGTCTTTGTCATCGAAGCGTCGGCCATGAGCAAGGGACGGGAAGCCCCGCGAACAGAGCGAGATGAGCTGTTGATTTTTCATCATTGATTCATACGCGGCCCGAATTGGACACGGTATTTTGCATCCGTGCCATGGCAGGCGGCGAGTGCCCCGGGCAAGCCCGTCTTCGCGAGCCCGGCGCCGACCTTGTCGGGCCTGATCGAGGTGTGCCGCTTATGCCCGGGGTCATGCCCAGAGTCGCACCCAGAGCCGCGCCCAGGATCGCGAATGTGTCGGCTCTTCTCTCCAGAAGGATTTGCCCGTTGCTGACCGCCTATGTGATGGCGATCGTGACGGCACCTCAGGCACGGGCTCAGATTCCGCAGGCAGCGACACTGTGGACGCACTTCGTGGAGCCGATGGAGCCTGCGCACGGATACGCGGCAGATCTTGCCGCACGCTTTCTTTGTCAGGGGCCTGGTGTCGACCTCTCCGGAACGTTGGCGACTTCGTTTGCCACGGCGACGGATTGACGGGTCATGCGGTACTGCGCCCGCGGATCATGGTAGCGGCCGCGGTACCGGCGGGGGCGGCGACGATGCGCGCCAAACAATAGGCTTTCTCAGCCCAGCGCAGCGGCAGAGTCTGCCCAGAGAAAAGTCAGATGCCTCTCCGGCGGCTTGCGGGGCGGCGATTTCGCGAGCCGGTCGCCGGACTGCCGGAGCGGCCTGCGCGCGTGCTGGCTTATGTGAAGCGCATCAAGGCTTTATTTTTGCGCGCATCGCCACGCGATCAGCCGATTTCGTCTGACCGCGATCTGCTCTGCGCCTCACGAAGCCGTTGGCATGGCGCTTGCTTGCAAGTTTGAGCAGGCGGCTAGGGTTCCGGCCGGATCAAAGGGTCCGGCGTCTGGTCCGAGAGCCGCAGCCGGCGCGGATGCGCCGGTGCACGGCGGGACAAAAGCCCGGGAGAGCATCGATGCGAGGTTCGCACGTTCTCCGGCTGCCGCCCTCGCCTCGATGCCGACCCGGGACGATCGCAGGAGGTCGGAATGAGGCTGATCAGGAAGCCGTCGCCTGAAGCGTACCGGTCCGGTGCGCCGTGAAGCAGCCGTTTCGTCTCTTCTACGCAAGCGACATTCACGGCTCGGAGAAGTGTTTTCTCAAGTTCATCAATGCCGGAAAATTCTACAAGGCCCGGGCGCTCGTGCTCGGCGGAGACATCACGGGGAAGATGGTCGTGCCGCTGATCCGGCGTGGCAATCGTTACGAGGCGCGGTTTCTGGGACGCGATTTCATCGTCGAATCGGAGTCCGAACGGGCGGAGCTCGAGAAATCGATCCGGATGAACGGATTCTATCCGGTGATGATGAGCCCGGAAGAGCATGCTCATTGCCAGCGGGACGAGAAAGCGCGCCAGGCGCTGATCGACCGGCTGATCCTGGAATCGGTGGAGCGCTGGGTCTCGATCGCGGAATCCCGCCTCGCCGGCACTGGAATCCGCTGCCTGATCAATGCCGGCAATGACGACGAGGATTATGTGGACGCGGCCTTGCGGCGTTCGAGCGTCGTCGAGAATCATGACGGCGCCGTGGTGCGGCTCGACGATGATCTCGAGATGCTGACCTGCGGCTATTCCAACCGCACGCCTTTCGACAGTCCACGCGAGATGGAGGAACCGGCGCTTGAGGCCCATATCCGTGATGTCGCGGCACGGCTCAGCAATCCTGCCCGCACGATCTTCACGCTCCATGTGCCGCCATACAATTCCGGCCTCGATTCCGCTCCCCTGCTCGAGGGTGGAAGGGTCGTCACCAAGGGCGGCCATACGGTGATGGCGGCGGTCGGATCGACCGCGGTGCGCAGGGTTATCGAGGAGATGCAGCCCATGCTGGGTCTGCACGGCCATGTCCACGAATCACGCGCGGTCCGCTCGATTGGCCGCACCCTCTGCATCAATCCTGGGAGCGAATACAGCGAAGGCGTGCTGCATGGCGCGCTGATCACCATCAGTTCCCGTGGACTTCAGGGGCACCAGCTTGTCCAGGCCTGAGCGCGGGGATGGAACGATGACCCGCAAGCATCGTTGGAGAAGAGCGAATGTCCGTTAACTTCGCACGCAAGGCAACGGGCCTGGTTCGGCAGGCCAGCGCCCGCGATGTCTTCATCTACAATGTCAACTTCATCAATATCGCGATTGGCGTCGCCTTCATGTTCCTGTTCATGCCGAACGGATCCTATCCCGGCGTGAACATCTATCTTTCCACCATTCTCTGCACGATCTTCGTCCTGCCGACATCCTTGGTCTACGCGATGTTCGCCTCCGCGATGCCGCGTTCGGGGGGCGAGTATGTGTATGTCAGCAGGGCGGTCTCGCCCTTGTTCGGCTTCGTTGCGAGCTGGAATTACACCATCTGGTGCTTCTTCTATATCGGCGTCCCTGCTGCCTTCCTCGGCAAATACGGCATCTCCGCCCTGTTCCGCGAGCTCGGCGCGACTCTCGGCTCGCAGACCATGACCACCTGGGGGGATTGGTTCAACACCCCGCTCGGCACCGCGCTCACCGGCACCATTTTGATCATCCTGTTCGCCGCTGTCTTCATCGTCGGCATCCGCACCTATATGCGGATCCAGAACGTCACCTTCTATCTCGCGAGCCTCGGCCTTCTCGTCACGGCGGTGGTGCTGGTGATGTACAACCACACGCAGTCGATCGTGGCCTTCAATCATTACGCGACGGGCTTCACCGGCAACCATGATACCTATGGCGCGGTGGTCAAGGCGCTGGGGAAGAACACGGTCGCCCCGGCCCCATTCAGCCTCGAGCAGACCATGATCGCCATGACCTGGCCTTTCACGGTGCTCGGCTTCTCCATCGCTTCCGCCTATATCGGCGGCGAGATCAAGGGGGCCAACCGCTCGCAGATCATCGGCATGCCGGGCTCGCTCTTCTATAGCGCATTCTGGCTCCTGATCCTGAGCTATGTGACGCTGCACGCTTTCGGCTTCACCTTCCTCGGCAATCTCGCGGCGGTCGATCCGACCAAGGTGAAGCTCGCTTTCACGCCGACCTTCTCTGAGCTCGCCGCCGCACTTACCGATCATATCTGGCTGGTGCTGGTGATCGGCATCTCCTTCGCGCTTTGGACCTATGCCTGGCTCCCGATCTATATCCTGACCGCGACCCGCAATCTGCTCGCCTGGGCGCTCGACGGGCTGCTGCCCGACAAGATCTCGGAAGTGGATGAGCGTACGCATTCTCCGCTGGTCGCGATCGTGTTCTCCTCCGTGCTTGGTGTGATCTTTCTCTGGATCTACGCTTACGACGCCGCGTTCGCGACGATCTCCGGCTTCTTCGGCCAGGTTTGCGGCACCTTCCTCCTGACCTCGCTCGCGGCGATCGCTTTTCCGTACACGCAGACGGATATGTTCGAGGCTTCGCCGGTCGCCTGGCGTTTCGCCGGCATTCCGGTCCTTTCGATCCTCGGCGTGCTGAGCACGATCGGCATGCTGGTGATCGCCTGGGCCTTCCTCAATGATCCGCAATCGGGCATCAGCTTCGCCCAGCCTTTCATGCTGCTGATCAATCTCGCGGTCTTCGCCAGCGGATTCGTGTTCTTCTATGCGGTCAAGCTGCTGCGCTGGCGCCAGGGGATAGATATCAATCTCGCGTTCATGGAGATCCCGCCCGAATGAGCAGCGAATTGAAGGAGACCATCTCCGCGCGGGACGTGATTGAAGCGGTGGCGGGGGAGGGCGGCGCAGCGCGCCTTCTCGGCGGGCGGGCCGTCGCGGCCTGCGGCGGTGAGCGCATCCCGGATTCGCTTCGCCGGTTTTCGAGCGATATCGACATCATCATCCGCAAGCAGGACCGGAAGGCAGTGAAGCTGGCGATGGAGACGCTCGGCTGCCTCCCCGCCACCGAGTTCAACCTGCTCAACGGCAAGGAACGGATGATCTTCTACGCCGGCGAGACGAAAATCGATGTTTTCATCGAGCGGTTCCGGATGTGCCATGTGCTGGATTTGAGCGCGCGGATCCCGCTCTGCCCCTTCACCTTGCCCCCCGCGGACCTGCTGCTCACCAAGCTCCAGGTGGTGAAGCTCGAGCGCAAGGACATGATGGACACGGCCGCGCTGCTGCTCACCGTTCCCCAGGGCGTGGGCAATCCCGAAGCCATCGACACGGCCTATCTCGGCCGCCTGCTTGGCGCCGATTGGGGGCTTTGGAGAACCTCGACCAATACGCTCGCCTCGGTGCGCAACGAGGCGGCCGCGCTTTGCAGCAGCACGGCGCTCGGGCAAGTGCTTTGCGAGGCGATCGATATGCTGGAGAGCGCGATCGAGTCCGCTCCGCGCAGCTTAGCCTGGAAGATGCGCGCGGTGCTCGGCGAGCGAACGCCCTGGTACGAGCTTCCGGAAGAGCCGGAGGTGCGTGCCGATCCGGTGCGCCGGGCCTCCGCCTCGCCCGCCTGATCGAGGAGATATCGGCATGGATGCAAGGACCGAGAGCAGCCCGGCCCCGACGCGCCCGGCCTCAAGGCATCTGGATGGGGCGGATGCCGCGGCGCTCGCGGCCGCCGGCGTGCGCTATTGCGCCGCGAGCTATGTCGATATGCACGGGATCTCCAAGGCCAAGCTGGTGCCGATTGCGCATCACGCGGATATGCTGGGCGGATCGGAGCTCTTCACCGGCGCGGCCCTCGAGGGCGTGCCGCAATCGGTGCATGAGGAGGAGGTCGCGGCCGTGCCCGATCCTGCCTCCTGCGTGGTGCTTCCCTGGTCGCCCGATATTGCCTGGTTCGCCTCCGATCTCCGCTTTCAGGGCGCGCCCTTCGCCGCCTGCAGCCGGGGGATCCTGAAACGGCAGATCGCCCGCGCGGCCAAGCTCGGCCTTCGCCTCAATCTCGGGATGGAAGCGGAATTCTTCGTCTTTCGCGCGACCGAAGAGGGGGGCTACGCGCCGCTCTCGACCAGGCCGCATCTCGCCAAGCCTTGCTACGATCTTTCCCGGCTTCTCGACAATTTCGGCTGGATGGATGAACTCGTGCAGGCGATGAACGGGCTCGGCTGGGATGTCTATTCCTTCGACCATGAGGACGCGATCGGCCAGTTCGAGATCGATTTCCGCTATGCCGATGCTCTCACGATGGCCGACAATTACGTCTTCTTCCGCATGATGGCGGGCGAAATGACCCGCCGGCACGGCGCCTTCGCGAGCTTCATGCCGAAACCCTTTGCCGATCGTACCGGGAGCGGCGCGCATTTCAATCTCTCTATGGCGGATCTCGCGAGCGGGAAGAATCTCTTCCGCCCGGAAGATGGCGCCGGGGATGACCCTTATGGGTGCGGCCTTTCGCGTCTCGGTTACCGGTTCGTCGCCGGCGTGCTTTCCCACCTGCGCGCGATTTCCGCCGTCGTCGCGCCGACGGTGAACAGCTACAAGCGCCTCATCAAGCATGGCAGCGCCTCCGGCTTCACTTGGGCGCCGGTGCTCTGCTGCTACGGCAACAACAATCGCACCAACGCGCTCAGGATTCCGCTGGCCGGCGGGCGGGTGGAGCTGCGCGCGGCGGACAGCGCCTGCAACCCTTATCTCGGCGCGGCGATGGTGCTCGCAGCGGGTCTCGAGGGGATCGAGCACGCGCTCGATCCGGGAGCGCCGAACACGGAGAACATGTATCTGAAGACGGTAGAAGAGGTTGCCACCCTTGGCATCCGGGGCCTGCCCGAGACTCTCGGTGAGGCGATCGATGAATTCGCCGCCGATCCGCTCGGGACGGAGGTGTTCGGCCCGGCGATGCGCGAGGCCTGGATCCGCTATAAGCGCGAGGAGTGGACGAGCTACCTGCATCATATTTCGGATTGGGAGAAAGAGCGCTATCTGCGGTTTTTCTGAACATGGATCGCGGATGGAAGAGCTTCGCTTTCCGATCGGCCGCTTGCCGCTCGATTGTGGGGATGCGCTGGAAAACGCCGAGCTTGCTTATGCGGTCCTCGGTGCGCCGAACGCAGCGGGTGACAATGTGGTTCTGCTGCCCAGCTACTTCACCGGCACTCATCTCGGCTACGAACCCCTGATCGGCCCTGGCCGCGCGCTTGATCCGGAGAGTCATTGCCTCGTGCTGGTCAATATGCTGGGAAACGGCCGCTCCTCCTCGCCGAGCAACCATGAGCGCGGCGCCGGGTTTCCGCCGATCTCGGTCGCGGACAATGTCCGCGCCCAGCATGCCCTGCTCATGAACGCGCTCGGCTTCGAGCGGGTTGCTCTCGTCGCCGGCTGGTCGCTCGGCGGGATGCAGGCGCTGCACTGGGCCATGATCTATCCGGATATGGTGGCAAGGGTGATGGCGATCTGTGGCAATGCCTATTGCTGGCCGCTCAACCAGGCTTTTCTTTCGGGTGCTTCGGCAGCGCTGCGGGCCGACCAGGATTTCGCGGACGGGCGGTATCGCAAGCCACCCGAGCGCGGCTTGCGGGCCTTTGGCCGCGCCTATGCCGGGTGGGCCTTTTCGGCGGCCTTCTTCCGCGATGCGCTTTATCAGACCCTCGGGTTCGAGACGCTCGAATCCCTCCTCGAAGCCTGGGAGGAGGATCACCTCGCGCATGATGCCAATGATCTCCTCGCCGTGCTCGGCACTTGGCGCCGGACCGAGCCGCCGCCCCCGGAAGAGCGTGCGGCGGCGCTGGGCGCGATCACTGCGCGCGCGGTGCTGATGCCGTGCGACGCAGATGCCTATTTCACGCTCGACGAGGCCGCGCTGGAGCGCGACGCGATCCGGGGCGCCCAACTTGTCCCGCTGCGCTCGCCCTATGGCCATTCCGCCGGCGCGCCGGGCCGGTTCGCCGCCGAGTCGGCGATGATCGAGCGCGAGATTCGCGCCTTGCTCGCCACGCCGTGAGACGCGGCACGCGGCCGACGGACTCGCATCCCGTTACGTTCCGACTCTTGAGAGGAGACGCTTCATGAGACACCACGCCGCGCGTGCCGGCCTCCGCCAGCCGTTCGAGCGCCGGCATTTCCACCATCCCGATTTCAACGCCCGCGAGACCCGCGGCTGGCGGGCTTTGGAGGCGGAGGGGCGCCTGGCCGAGAGCGGCTGGCGGCGGGAGCAGCAATGGGCGCTGGAGATGGGGCTGCCCGGGGCCGAGAGCCTGGTGGACAAGACGATCCCGACCTTCGCCCGCGGCGAGCTGCCGCATTTCGCCGGCATCAACACCTTTCTCAAGGCGCCCTATGTCGAGAATGTTCGCGATGTCGGCCGCTATGATGCGGTGGTCATCGGCATTCCCTTTGATTCCGGCACCACCTACCGCCCCGGAACCCGCTTCGGGCCGCAGGGCATCCGGCGCATCTCGGCGCTCTATACGCCCTACAATTATGAGCTCGGTGTCGATCTGCGCGAGCAGATGACCTTGTGCGATGCCGGGGATGTCTTCACCATCCCGGCCAATCTCGAGAAGAGCTTCGATCAGATCAGCCGCGGGGTCGCCCATGTCGCCTCCTCGGGCGCCTTGCCGATCATGCTGGGCGGCGATCACTCGATCGGCTTTCCCTGCGTGCGCGGCATCGCCCAATGCACCTCCCGGCGCATCGGCATCATCCATTTCGACCGGCATATCGACATCCAGGAGAAAGATCTCGACGAACGGATGCACACGACGCCCTGGTACTGGGCGACGAACCTGCCCAATGTGCCGGCCTCCAACCTCGTCCAGCTCGGCATCGGCGGCTGGCAGGTGCCGCGCGCGGGCGTGCAGGAGGCGCGCAAACGCCAGACCAATGTGCTCACGATCGACGATATCGAGACGATGGGGATCGAGAAGGCCGCGGAGATCGCGTTGGAGCTCGCCTGGAAGGATGCGGATGCGGTCTATATCTCCTTCGATGTCGATTCGGTGGATTGCGGCTTCGTCCCCGGCACGGGCTGGCCGGAGCCGGGCGGCTTTCTGCCGCGGGAGGCGCTGAAGCTGCTCGGGCTGGTCGCCGCGTCCGGCGTATGCGGCATCGAGGTCGTGGAGGTGAGTCCGCCTTACGACACCTCCGACATCACGGCGCTGCTCGGCGTGCGGGTGGTTGTGGAGACTCTCGGCTCCATGGTCGCGCATGGCACGCTCGGCAAGCACAAATCGATCATCGACAAGCCGGTCAGCTTGTGAGGGGCGGGCGATGCAACTCGATCATGATCATGATCGCGACCATAGGCATCGACATGAGCCTGGGCACGGGCACAATCACGACCATGACGCCGCCCCAGGGATGCATGGCGAGGGCATGCATGGCGAGGGGATGCGTGGGCACAATCGGCCGGCCCGGACCGCGCAATGGCAGACGCCGCATCTTTCGCCAGAGGAGCGGCGCGGCGCCGAAGCCGAGCCCGCGCAGGATCTCGATCTCATTGCGGCGAGCTTCGCCGAGGGGTTTTCCCGCTGCTCCGACCCGACGAGCTTCCTCCGCCTCGCTGGCGTGCCTTTTACGGGCAGGGATGGGGCGGGGCGGCAGCTCAATCTGCTGCGGGTTGAGCTGCAAGATCTGACGGATGTCGGCTCTGTCGTGCCGCTGCTGGGCGGGCAGGGGACCCGCTATGCGCCGTTGCCGGGCCGGCTTGCCTCCCGGCGCCGCCAGGTGAGATTCGTCTATCATGATGGAAGGGAACTCGTGAGCCTCGATTTCGTCGCGGCGCGCGCACTCGAGCACGATGAATCCTGACGACTGAACCATGCTTGAGAAGGGAAACCGGCGGAGCGGCCGACGGGAGGCGAGATGGGTCCTGCCGGGGCGCATTTTGTGACCTCCGAGTCGGCGCGATGATTCGCGTTGACCCATGGTTGGTACCCGGACTAGGCCTCATATGTGTCTGCTGCCGAGTCCCGCCCTGCGATTCGAGTCCGTGGCCGTTCCTTCATGGCCCTGGTCCTCGCCCCTGAGCCGCCTCTGCCGTTCTGGCTTGAGGCGCTCGACGTTCAGATTGCCCACGCCCCGGCGTTTTTCGATTCGCGGCCGGTCATTCTCGATTTCGGGCTATTGCCGCCCGATCAGCCGAATGTTGCCGAGCTGATCCAGAGTCTTGCCGATCGCGGCATCCGGATTATCGGAACCGAAGGGGCCCATCCGTCCTGGCTCGGTATTGCCAAATGGGGTGGCCCGATCGGACCGGCGGCCCCGGCATCTCGTGGCAACGGGACCGTGAGGCCGACAGGGCGAATCAGCGCCGTGCCAGAGGAATCGCGCCAGGAATCGCGCCAGGAACCGAGTACGCCGGAGGCCATGCCGGCGCCACAGTCTGTCCCTTTGGCATCCCCGCAGGCCACCGGTGGCGCGGCGGAAGGCCCGACCTTGCTGGTCGAGCAGGCACTGCGCTCCGGTCAGCAAATCGTGCATGAGGCGGGGGACGTGACGATTCTCGGCGCGGTCGCCTGGGGCGCCGAAATCATCGCGGGCGGTTCGATCCATGTCTATGGCGCGCTGCGTGGCCGGGCGATCGCCGGGTTTTGCGGCAACAAGCGTGCCCGGATCTTCTGTCGGCGATTGGAGGCGGAGCTGCTTGCGATCGATGGTCTTTATCGCACTGCCGAGGAATGGGATCCCGCCTTGCATGGCGCTCCGGCGCAGGCTTGGCTCGATGGCGAAACGATGATGCTTGCCCCGATGGACTGACAAGAGGCGAGCGAGAGGGAAAGGAGCCGAACGCGATGGCGCAAGTCGTGGTGGTCACATCCGGCAAGGGCGGCGTGGGCAAGACCACTTCCACCGCAGCCCTCGGCGCGGCCCTTGCGCAAGGGGGCGGGAATGTCGTGGTGGTGGATTTCGATGTCGGGCTGCGCAACCTCGATCTGGTGATGGGCGCCGAACGCCGCGTCGTGTTCGATCTCGTCAATGTCGTGCAGGGGGACGCCAAGCTCCATCAGGCGCTGATCCGCGACAAGCGGCTCGAAAACCTCGCACTTTTGCCGGCGTCGCAGACCCGGGACAAGGACGCGCTGACTTCGGAAGGCGTCACACGCGTGGTTGCCGAACTGCGTGACAAGTTCGATTGGATTCTGTGCGACAGCCCTGCCGGGATCGAACGCGGTGCCACGCTTGCCATGCGGCATGCCGATGTCGCCGTGGTGGTGACCAATGCCGAAGTTTCCTCCGTGCGCGATTCCGACCGCATCATCGGGCTGCTCGATTCCAAGACCGAGAAGGCCGAGCGCGGCCAGCGGATTCCGAAACATTTGCTGCTTACCCGCTATGATGCCGCTCGCGCATCCCGTGGAGAGATGCTGAAGACCGAGGACGTGCTGGAGATTCTGTCGATTCCTTTGCTTGGCATCATCCCCGAAAGCCAGGAAGTGTTGCGTGCATCCAATATCGGTGCGCCGGTGACTTTGGCGAACCCCACCTCTTCCCCCGCGCGTGCCTATGCCGAGGCGGCGCGGCGTCTCAAGGGCGAGCAGATTCGCGTCAGCGTCCCGGTTGAGAGAAGCGGCTTCTTCGGCAAGCTGTTCGGCCGGAGGGCCGTGGCATGAACCTCCTCACGCTGTTTCGCCGACGGGAATCCGCCCCCGTGGCGCGCGAGCGGCTGCAGGTTCTGCTCGCACACGAGCGCGCGGTGGTCGGGGGCTCGGACCTCGTCGCCGTGCTGCAGGAAGAGATCCTGACGGCGATCGCCAAGCATGTGGCGGTGGATCGCGACAAGGTGCAGGTGAAGCTTGATCGTGGTGATCCGATATCGACGCTCGAAATCGATATCGAAGTGCCGACCCTGATGCGTGCGGCCGTTGCCGGCCACGGCTGATTTTGGCCCTTACCTCTGGTTTGTGAAACCCGGCGGGTCGCCAGTTTGGCTTATGGCTCGCGCAGAACGGCTGGCGGTTCTGTGGAAACCGGGGGACGATCACAAAATTTAGCCTGGGGCATGACGATCAAAGAAATCGCTGCGCCCCAGGCGTGAGGCTGCGATGCTTCACATGCACCCGATCGGCGCTTCCTTGAACACTTGGGCTGCACCCTCAACACTCGTCGCTTTGTTCCAGCGGTCGATCCATGTATCGACATTTGCAGCCGTGATGACCGGCATAGCCTGAGGCACGAACTCAGGATATTTGCAGTTCTTGTTGGTCAGAAGATTGTGGATAATGCTGACCGTCTGGTAGCCCCAGCCCCAGTAATCCTGCCCCACCAGCGCCTCGACATAACCCATCTTGACGAACGGCATTTGCGTCGGGGCGCAGTCAGTGGCGAACACCTTCACCTTGCCTGCGTTCTTGATGAGCTGGGGCATGCCGCTCATCTTGCCGAAAAGCGGCGTGCCGGCGGTCATCAACAGCGCTGCCGCATCGGGATGGGCCAGGAGAAGATTGTCCGTCATGTCCTGTGCTTTGAGGAGATCATCATAATTGAAGAACGGGCCGATTGTCTTGATGCCCGGATATTGCTTGAAGACGTCGGTGGCGGCCTTCAGCCGCGTATTCTGATCGGTGTCACCCGGGCCACCGCTTTCGAGCACAACGAGGCCGCTATGGCCGATTCCCTTGACGACCAATTCGCCCAGCGTCTGCCCGACCTTGTAATTGTTCACGCCATAATAAAGGATGCGTTTGCTCCCCGGGACGTCCGAGTCCCAGGTGGTAACGATGATCCCTTGATCGATAGCTCTGTTTATTGGCGCGATCAGCGGTTGCGGCGCCGCGGCGGTCACCGCAATGGCGTCGACATGGCGCGATATCAGGTCATCAAGAATCTGTGCCTGCTTGTTGGCATCCTCGTTGGTCGGACCCGACCAGATGACATCGACATCGCCAATCTCCTTCGCACGTTGTTCGGCCCCATAGTGGCCATAGGTGAAGACCAGGATATCCAGCGCCTTTGGAACGATAGCGATGCTGTACCGTCGTGCCGCACGGGCGATCGCGGGACGGAAGAGTGGTGCCGTGGCGGCCAGCGCTGCCACTCCGCCGCCCAGCTTCAACAAGCCTCGACGAGCCGTGAGCCGTGTGGTTTTTTCTGTTTTGGTAGGCATGATTTCGTTTCTCCCATTTTTGCCTTATCGTTTCGTCGGCAACGTCTTTCGCTGGAATGTCGCCCGCGATCACATTAGAGCGTGATGATTTTAGGTCATCACGCTCTAGGTTTATTTTCTCGATCGATTTCATGGCTTTGGCGGATCGCGAAGCGATCCACCAGAAGCCATATTGATCTAGATCCACGGGTGAACCCCAATTTCCTGGCAAGGGTTCGCCTGGCTCGGTTGCAGGCGAACCCTTGCCAATTTCGTCTCAGCGCTCGCCGTCATATTCCACGATATAGAGGCCAGCACTGAAGTCGGTGCAGTAGCAGATGCCATTTCGGTCCACGAACACATCAGCGGAGTGCAGGACCACGGGGCGATTGGGTCGCGGATCGACGAGCTTCTTCGGAGCGGGCGGAACGCAAGCGCCGACTTCGACCGGACGAAACTTGTCACTGATATCGAACACACGCAGGCCGGCATTCTGGTACGTGGCGAAAATCAATGTCTCGCTGACCAGGCCGTTCGGCCGATTCTCGTAGATATTGTGTGGCCCGAAATGGCCACCGATAGCGACATAATCGCTGTCTGAGGGCTCGGGGAAAGTGGCGATGCTGATCGGGTTGGATTTCACGCGGTTGTCGAACACCCAGATCGGTTTCTCACCATCCTCCTTATTATCGAGCACGGTCTCATCCACAACGATCAGCAGGTCTCTGTTCGGCAAAGGAAGGGCGTTGTGCGTGCCGCCGCCGAATGGCGGCGCCCAAACCTTATGTACGATGAGATGGGGGTTGGTGCGATCGGCCACATCGACCACTGCGAGGCAAGCATCGCGCCAGCTGCAATAGGCGATGTCATCGTGGATGATCGCGTGATGGAGCCCGAAACGACCGACTTCGCTCGGCCAGTTCGGCTTCTCTCCGGCTGCCAGATTCATTCCTGGCAACCAGTATTTGCCGGCAAGCTGCGGCTTCGCCGGATCCGCCATGTCGATGGTCACCAGGATGTAATCGCTGAAGCCGTCCAGGAGCGCCGAGGCGTAGGCCCACCGGCCGCCCGTATACCAGCAACGATGGAGGCCGCCGCCTTCCACCGGCATGAAGCCGATCTGCCGCGGCGCGCCCGGCGTGCTGACATCATACACGGCAAGCCCGGCCGACCAGTTCCGTTCGCCTGCGGGGGCAGCGTGAAAGCTTCCCTTTCCCTTGTAGTAGTTTTTTTCGTCGGCAAGCTCGGCTTGTGCAAACATGTCTTTCGCATGGACAACGAGCAGAAGATCATCCTGCTGCTGCAAATGAAGTGTCCAGGTGTTTGGCGGGGCGGGAACGAACAGAACCGGAGCGGGCTTTGTCGGGTCGCTGACGTTCACGACAGAGAAGCCTTTCGAAAAGATGTGCCCGATATAGGCATGACCCTTGTGCACCATGATCTGCACGCCGTCTGCACGGCCGCCACCCTGGTCCGAGTGTCCGAGGATGCGCATGTTGCGTGCATAGCTCGGTGTCGAAAGCTCAACCATATGACCTCTTCCTTCCATGTTTCACGATTTTGCCCCCGGTCCAGGAAGGTCGAGCATCCCGACTCGCGGCTCGGATTTTGATGCCACTTCCTAAGCCCGGCCTTGAGCCTATTCATCGGGATGGCCGCAGGCTGGTGACCGCAGGGATAATTCTGCTGATCCTCCGCTTGGAATAGCGCAGCACTATAGTCGGAGCCGGATGGGGTGGAAAACTCTCCCCGACCGACTGTCGATGGGCCCAAGCGACGCAGATTGGCGGAGGCAAACGCGATCGCGTGATCGCGAAGCGCCTCCGTCAGGCATGCCTCCGCGCACAACGGTCTCAGATCGGGGATCTCACGCCTGGCGGGCGCGCCATTCATTTGACCACACCGGTTTGGATCCTTGGCCGCACAGTCGGCACATCCCATCCTCCTGATCGTGAACCCGTTTCATTTTCGGGCTGGTCCTTATTCTTCCCTTTGGTTCTTCCATCTGGTCAGCGCCAATCCGCATCCGGACTCATGCTTTGAAACAGTCTTCGGTCATTCCTCGAGATGGTGCAGCAGAAGGACGTCTATCATCACTGCGGCGATGAGTATGACGCCCTTGACCACGTCATAGATATAAACCGATGCGTTGATGAGATTGAGGCCGTTGTTGATGACAACCAGAAGGACCGCCCCCAGGATGCTTCCGGCAATCGTGCCGCGGCCACCCAACAGGCTGGTTCCACCCACCACGACGGCGGTGATTACGGTAAACTCGAACCCTGTCCCAAGACTCGCCTGCAGCGTGCCCACCTGGCTGATGATGATCAGCCCGGCTATGGCAGTGCAGAGTCCGGATACACCGTAAGCCACCAATCTCATTCGATCGACCGGCAGGCCTGTCTCCACCGCAGAACGTTGCGATCCGCCGATCGCGTACAAATAGCGGCCCACGGGTGTCCGGCCGAGGACCAGGGTGCCGATCGCGGCGACGGCGATCATGACATAGACGGGCAGGCCGACGCCGAACATCTCCCTTCGGCCGAGATACATCACTGCGCTATGCAGGAACGCCTTGTCGCTTGCCCCGACCATCTTCAGGGCAGCGCCGCGGAAGGCAAACATTGTCGCCAGCGTGGCTATGAGCGCGTTGATCCTGAGGCCGGTGATGAGCAGACCGTTGAGCAGACCAAGAACGAGGCCCGCCGCCAGCCCGACCGGATAGACCCAGGCATTCACCGCGGCTGCCTCTCCCGCCTTGGCACCGGGCACGACCGCGATCATCCAAGCGATGGTCATGGCAAGCGACATCAGCGACCCGATCGAAATATCAATCTCTGCGATGATGATCACGAAGGTCATTCCCACCGCCGCAATTGCGGTGGCCGCTGACTGCAGGAGAATATTGTCGAGATTGCTCACACTGAAAAAGGGCTTGGAAACGCTGGCAAACAGAATAGTGATGATGACGAGCATCACGATAAGGGAATATCTCTGGACGCTGGCCACCCAGGACCGGTTGACCCTAACGGCGATCACAGCGGCCTTCCCGTGGAGGCCATCTGCACGATGGCGTTCGGATCGAACTGCGATCGGCCCAATTCGCCGACAATCCGCCCCTTGTGCAGCACCAGCACGCGATAGGATAGGGCAAGCAGCTCCGGCAGGTCGGAACTGATCAGGAGCACTCCAAGACCTTTCTTCGCCAGTCGCCCGACCAGGGCGTGGATTTCAGCCTTGGCTTTCACGTCGATACCCTTGGTCGGTTCATCCAGAATGCAGATCACGGGCTTCGTGGCAAGCCATCGGGCTATGATGCATTTCTGCTGGTTGCCACCGGAGAGAGCGAGCATTGGTGCCTCCAATCCCGGCAGGCGAATGCCGTGGTCTCGCACCAGATCGGCCGCACGCTTGCGCTGCCTGTTGAGGGAGAGCAATCCGGCTCTTGCCTTCAGCCTGTTCAGGATGGCAGAGGTCAGGTTCTCGCGCACGCTGCGGCCTGAAAAGACCTGATCCGCCCTTCGATCTTCCGAGACCAGGGCCACGCCTCGCGCTTTCGCTGTTTCCGGCGTCCGGTGCGTGAACGGCCGGCCGCAGACTTCGACGGTTCCGCTCGCCGGGCGGATACCAAAGATCGCTTCTGCGACCTCGGATCGGCCCGCTCCCATGAGCCCAGCCAACCCCAGGATTTCGCCGGCGCGGAGTTCGAAGCTGATGCCATGAAGCAGCCGACCATCGGACATATCGTCCACCCGAAGGATTACGTCGGTTGGCGCGGTGTCCCCAGCCCTTTGTGAGGAAGACGCTAGATTGGCGTCGATTCCAGCCAGCTCACGACCCACCATGAGATTGGAAAGCTGTTTCTCGTCGATTTCGGAGGGGGTTCCGGTGCCGACGATCCTGCCGTCGCGGAGAACCACGATACGATCGGCCAGCTCGTAAACTTCCTCCATGAAGTGCGTGATATAAACGAGCGCGTACCCGCGCGTGCGCAGGCGTCGCACCACTTCGAACAACCGTCGCCGCTCAGGAAGGCTCAGAGACGTCGTCGGTTCGTCGAAGATCAGCATGGTGGAGGCTCGGCGCAGAGCTTTGGCGACCTCGACGAGCTGGCGCTCCGCCAGGGAAAGTCTTTCAACCAGTTGATGTGGATCAATCCCGCCATCGAAGAAATCGCCCAGAAGGCGGACCGCCTCTTGGCTCATATCGGTGCCGTTGACGAGGCCGTGCCGCGCAGGAAGCGTGCCAACCCCCATATGCACATTCTCGGCAACGGAGAGATTGGGGAAAAGACTGAGCTCCTGATGAATGGCCGCGATTCCGAATGCGCTAGCATCGCGAGTCGTCAATCGTGAATAGGTCTTATCGCCAAAAGTGATCGCGCCGGCGTCCGGGGAAACCAGTCCGCACAGGATGTTCTTCAGCGTGGATTTCCCGGCTCCGTTCTCTCCCATAAGGGCGACGACCTCGCCCTTCGACACCGAGAAGCTGACGTCTCGTACCACCCACACGCCTGAATAGCTTTTTCCTACGCCTTCGAGGTTTATCAGCGGCTTGCCCGGCAGCTCCTCGTTTCGGGCGTTTTGTGCTGATTCGAAATCTTGTCTCATCGAACTCGAATCTCTATCCGGCGTCGGGCGTTAAGTGTTCAAGTCAAGTGTTCGAACGCGGGGCTGAAGCTCAACCCGTGTCCGGGTCGCTCTGGAAGAACGAAATCGCCGCCGACAATCTCCGGAACACCGTCGAACAGATTCCAGGTCCATTCCTTGTGTTCGGCCATCAGGCCGTTTGGAACCGCGGCGACGAGCTGCGCCTGGAACTCCGGCATGATATGGCTGACGACGGGCACGTTGAATGCGTCTGCCAGTGCCGCAATCTTTATCCATGTTGATATCCCGCCCACATGCATGACATCGATCATCGCGATGTCCACCGATCCTGCTTCAAGCATAAGCCGGTACGGGGTAACGCCCCAGTTATTCTCTCCAGCCATGACCGGGGTCGATAGTGCCCGGGTGATTCGCGCCAGCCCTGCATAGTCATCGCCGCGCGTGGGGTCCTCCAGCCAGAAGAGTCCGACCTCTTCGAGACGCCGGCCAATCGCAATCGCTTGGCCGACCGACCAGCGCTCGTTGATATCGCAACCAAGCTTGACATGTTCGCCCACGATTTCGCGCACGAGCCGCGCACGTTCGAGTTCCTGCTCCGGCGAGACGGTGTCGCCGAGGGCGAGGTGAATCTTCATGTGCCGGAATCCCCTGGCCAAGATCCGCTCGGTAACGCAAGCAAGATCGCCGTTGGATACATCGCGGTGCACCTGCCCGCTGGCATAGGCCGGTACACGCTGACGGAAACCGCCGAGAAGCTTCCAGAGGGGCTGCCCAGCTTCCTTGCCTCTGATGTCCCAGAGAGCGCAGTCGATGGCCGACAACGCCACGTTGAACATCCCGCTGCTCGCCAGGGTTGCCGCATGCTGGCGTAAATTTCCCGTCACGTTCTCGATGCGCGCTGGGTCTGCGCCAATCGTCAACTCAGCGAGCTCCTCCACCATTCCTGCCAAAGGGCGTGTCAGTCCGCCAGGCACGAAGGCGATCCCGATTCCTTCCGGACCCTGGTCAGTTCGTATACGTATCGTAACGATCTGACGCACCTTCGGTTGGCGCTCTGGCAAGAGGGGTGAAGGCCCTCCGTCAGGAACGGAGACTACGCGTACCCGCACAGAGGCAATGCGCATCTTTCGTCCTCGTCCGTCGGTCGCTCGGCCTCAGCCGCTGCCCCCGTCCTGCCGGGCAGGAGAACTGGCCGCAACATTCGATTCACCGACCCGGCGCTGAATGAGCCACGTTCCCAAAGCGCTGCCGAGGGCAATCAGGACCCCGATGACAATCATCTGATCCCAGAATTGCGCACCAAGCAGATCGAGGCCCGCAGCCAGCATGGTGATCAGAAGGGCGCCGCTCGCCGAACGGGTGATTCCGCCTTCCCCTCCGGTCAGGGAGGTGCCGCCGAGCACGGCCGCTCCGATGATTTGCAGCAGCAACGGATCGCCAGCGGTCGGCTCCGCGTCGCCCAGGCGCATCATGAACACGAATGCCGCAAAGCCGCTCAGCGCGCCGGCGATCAGATAAACCTGAAATGTCACGCGCTTGACATCGACACCGGAAAAGATTGCCGCACGCGGATTGGTGCCGATCAAATAGATTTTCTGGCCGAATAGGCTGCGACTCAAGATCAGGCCTGTCAGTATGGTGACGACGAGCCCGATCACGAAGACGAACGGGATATCGAGGATATTCCATTCTCCGCCCTCCAACATGATCGTCGGCAATCGACCGACGGACATGCCCCCTGTGAGCAGGAAGGCGATCGCCCGTGTTGTGAGCAGCATCCCGAATGTCATGATGAATGGCTGGAGACCGATGCGGGAAATACCGAAGCCGTTCAGGGCGCCCGCCGTGATGCCGACAGCCAGGCAAACGAGCACGCCCAGAGGAGCGGAACCCGTAAAGTGCATTCCGTAGGCGCCGGAAATAGACGCAAGGCTGATAATCGCTCCGACCGAAAGATCGATGCCGCCGATAAGCAGCACCAGAGTCTCCCCGCTGACAGCGATCAAGATGACCGAGAGCTGCCGCATAATATTCTGTAGATTGAAAACAGACAGAAACCCATCGACGGTGAAGGAGAATACCAGCGCAACCAGAATAATGACTGGCAGCATTGGAAGTTTTCGGAAAGCGCGCATCAGCCGCCCGAGACCGGACACGCTGATGCGTGCCGGTCCACGGGACGAGCCAACCGCGAGGCCTGAAGGCGCGTGTCCTGTGAGATTGCCCGGCTTCGGCAGTCCGTTCACTCCGAACAACCCCATACTTTGGCCGATGTCTGGGCAAAATTGGCGGGCGTATAAATGACCCCCGGAATGCGCAGGATGCGGTTGGCGCCGGTTGGCCCTTTTCCGGTTTTCGCCATATCAATGATAACCTTGATCGTATCGTAGGTCATGAGCGCGAACGGCTGGGCCACACCGACATCCATATAGCCCTCCCTCACACCCGCGCAGCCCTGCGGATCGCCATCGACGGAAAGGACGATCACGTGGTTGGGAGCGCCAACCTTGGCATATCGTCCAACTTTCTGCAGCGCCGACCATACCGGCGGCAGCATACCGTCGGAAGCGGAGAAGACGGCACCCAAATCAGGGTTTGCTTCGAGTGCGTTCTCCATGCCGGCGAGGGCCGGCTCAGGGTGCCAGTCCGTCGGGATTTCCGCGACGATCCGTATATTGGAGTGACCCTTGATTCCCGCCTTGAAGCCCTTGTCGCGCTCAATCCCGTTATATTGGCTCAGCGCCCCTTGGATGTCGGCGACTTTGATCGACTTGTCGCCGACGAGCTTCACGAGTTGCTCCGCGGCGTGCAGCCCGTCCGCGTAGGGATCCGATCCGGCGAAGAAATCGACCGTGCTGATATCCGCTGGTGCCTGGTCCATTGTGACGAGCGGGACATGCGCCGCACGCGCGCGTGTTATATCCTGTAGAACCGCTTCATAATCCCACGGAATATCGATGATTCCGCTCACTCCCTGGGCGATGCAGGTATCGATCTGGGATGACTGGCGCTGCGCATCCTCGTTGGCGACCTCGACAATCAATTTTGAAACCCCGAGCTCTTGTGCCGCTGCTCGCCAGAGTCGCAACTGGCCCTCTCGAGAAGAGTTCACCTTGTCAAGAGAAATGCAAATCTTGAGGCCAGCTCCGGGCTTGTCCGTCGCATGGGCCGAAACCCCGCCAAGGGTGACGCTGCCCAACACAGCAAGACCTATCATAAGCCATTTGGAGCACATGGTCAGCATCCTCGCTTTCTCCCTATTTTCTCGCTTTTCGTAAGTTTTTCACTGGATTGTTGTCAGCTTGCCTCCAAACCGCAAAATACAGCACGCCACTTATTGCGCTGTCGATCCATTGAATGGAGACCCTACTCTGCGCTGGAGGCTATAATTCCTGCTGAGACAACGCGAAAACAAACACACTGCACCGCAATGGCAGGTTCCAAGAATCCGCCCTGGGCATCGTTTCGCTCTGATCTGACTCTAGATCCGAGGGTTTCGTTCCGCCCACGTCTCCGACCTTGGCAAGCGCAATCGGCATTGGGGCAGGCTTTTCGCCCGATAAGGGTCTGCTGCACCATTGCTTTTCGGGTGCGAAATGCACCATTTCCTCCCCCTCCCGCAAAGTAAGCAGGTAGTCAGGTTGCTTGACACGGTAGAGCCCATTCAGCTTTGCTGTCAATCCGGGCACGAGACGGAGCGGGAATCAAATTGGTCCGGTTTGAGTCTGACCCGGCGAGTCTGGAGCCACGATGGGCCTCCACTTGATCTGGTTGGTGATTCGATATGACCGGCATGCGCAAGCATTGTCGCATCGTCCAACGATGAGGGGACTCACGCCAAGCAACAGAAGCTGGATGCGTGGCCACATCTCTTCACCGCTGTGACGGAACGCATCTTCTGCGGAGAAGAATCGTGTCCGTTGACTTCGATGGGATCGATCGGCCGGATCGGAAGGTCAAGAATGGCTCAGCACTTGTCGTTGCAGGGCGCACGCCCAATGGCGGCGCAGCCGAATGTTCCTGGGCGTCTTGCCAATTGGCCTGCTGCGTGGAGGTGCCTAAGATAGGCGAGCACATCGGTAACTGTGGCCATCTTTCAATAGGTCAGACAGGGTCATCATGTTTACGGTTATAGCGCCCCCAAGGACTTTGACCGCTGAAGTCGCCGCGAAGCTTGCCGACATGATCGAGACAGGCGCGTTATCGCCAGGTCAGAAACTCCCTCCTGAACATGAGCTGGTGGCGTCTCTTAAAGTAAGCCGGTCGGTTCTTAGGGAGGCGGTTGCGACATTGCGGGCTGAAGGAATGGTGAACAGCCGGCGGGGAGCCGGTGTGTTCGTCAGCGAAACACCGAATCGCCGGCCTTTCCGTCTAGCGCCAGGAGAGCTCGACGCCATTCCGAGGATACTCGAGGTTCTGGAGCTTCGGGCCGGTGTCGAAATCGAAGCGGCTGGCCTCGCTGCATTGCGCGGCAGCAGGGAACAAAAACAGGAGATCAGGGCGATCGCCGTCCGCATTCGGCAGGATATGCTCAGAGGCGATTCGGGTGTCGAGGCCGATTTTTCGTTTCATATGAAAATTGCGGAAGCAACGGGCAATCCGCGGTTTCCGGATTTCATAAAATATCTCGGTGGGCTGCTCATTCCGCGACGAGGGGTCAAAATGGAGACGACGGCTTCAGGCCAAAGGGCCTATGCAGACATTTTGTATGAGGAACATAGCGCGATAGAGCACGCGATTAGGCTCGGTGATGCCAATGGCGCGCGTACGGCCATGCGAAGGCATCTGATAATCGGCGCCGTGGAACGTTACAGGGCGAGAGCGCTGGTGTCCTCACCCGCCGACCCCGAAGAAACGCGACGGGAAACCACAGCTGAAGTGGCGATGGCGCACGAGCCGGTACCCGGGCAAAAGGTTGACTCGAATCGCGAACGAGAGGGCGCAGAAGATGTTTCGAAAGTTGGACTGACGGTCGCCAGATTGCCGCGACGATGATCTTTCTTGCTCTCTGATATCGCCATGTGAGTGTCGTGGGACAGGCGGTCCGGAATATCGATCGGCAGAGTGGCAAGCGCGGTCCGCCGCGCGAAGGGGTTCGCGCCTGCTGCACAATGGCGCAGACAAAAGATGTCACCCAGCCAGTTGGCATCCTGCTCGGCATCCCGGCGGGCGCGTTTGTCGCTGTTATATGGATGGTCTGGCTGTTTCGTCTGGCGGTCCCCGTTCAGTAGGATCCGTGATATCGCGACAATGGAGGACCGGGAGCTCGTCGGGCGCAAAGCGATTCCAGCGTGGTCTCAGAGACTGTTTGAGAATGCGACTGTGGTGGTCGTCCGACGCGTCTTTCTGCGCTTCCGGTGCTCACGGCCCTCGAAGGCCACTCCGCTCCGGTTCTCGAAAGCCGCGCCGGCCGGCGCCTGCGGCGCCCCCAACTTGGAACGAACCGACTCACCACAGTGCATTCTCAAACAGTCTCTCAGCCTATCCACGGCCACTCGCGAAGGCCGTGGTCGTCAAGTTCGCCAACCGTGTCGTCCCTGTCGTCCGATAACGCCCTGCCGAGGCGGTATTTCACCGAACCGCTTTCTAGGGTTGGAACTCATAACCAGTAGCTGACGGTTGCGGCGATGCAGACGGCGGCATGGAAGTTGACGGCGAGACGATCATAGCGTGTAGCGACGTGACGAAAGTCCTTGAGCCGGTTGAACATCTGCTCGATGGCATTCCGGCTTTTGTAGAGATAGGGGGAGAAGCAATTTTTCCAGATCCGTGTGACCTTCGGCGGAATGTTGGGTGCCGCCCCCTTTGCCTCGA